>Ga0123342_1006296_pt1 | contig 16556 bp, 6 predicted proteins | sample Turbeawhitnodule_FD_89960 | JGI IMG/M metagenome (GOLD analysis project Ga0123342, IMG submission 89960) | Root nodule microbial communities of legume samples collected from Mexico - Turtle bean Mexico white nodule | ecosystem: Host-associated > Plants > Roots > Nodule | place: Mexico: Nepantla... | reverse complement strand
TGGATATGTAAATATTTGTATTTCTATAAATCCTAATCATGTATTAGGAATGTTTTGAAAAACTCCAAGTTTGTATAGAAACTGGTAGAACTTTTATTGTAATAGTTATATGTAAATTATGGGTGTTACACAAGTAATTTGTATTTTGTTAAAGTTCTTAATTGTATCTACCTACTGAACTTAAAGATAACTTTTAAGTAGTAAAATGTAAATTATACTTGCAATAAACCATTACCCTATGAAAAAACCATAAACTGTCATATACAATGATATTAATTACTTAAAAGTCATGTATATGATAATTTATAAATCTTTAGCTAAAAAATGTCTTTCTATGTGCATTAATTGATGAATAAAATATTTATGAATATTTTTCTCATAATAGAACCATTACACTGTCGATTTCTTGATGAAAGAATACCGATAGTAAATAGGAAATCATAGATTTTTATTTTAGTGTAATTATTATATAATAAAAGTGATTTTTATAATAAAAGAAAGTCATGACAAGTAATTTTTTATTGCATTTTTTGTGTGAGTATGGAGAAATTTATTAAATATTACTCTGAGTTTTTTGAAGTTCAGACTGCTCTGGTTGTTGAGTTTTATGGGGCTATACATATTGTGAGCGAAACTTAAAAGATGGGGCTTACTAATGTCTGACTGAAATGTAATTTTGCTTTGGTTTGTTTTGCGTTTAATGTTAGGATCAATGTTCTTTGGATGCTTCGTAATCGACGAAATACTTGTTTTAATAACTATGGGAAAATCAGGTTTATGTTTACTCATATATTTCGTGAAGGGAATGTGTGTGTGTTGATAAGTTGACTAATTTATGATTTATTCATATAGAATCTTTTCATTTGGTATAATAGGCTATCATCTAATATGTTATTATAATTTTTTATGAATATGTATAGTATACATATGTATCGTTTTTGTTAACATATAGGTTTTGGTCTAGTTCCTCATATTTTTGTATTTTCTTTCTTAATAATACTTTTTTTCTGTGATAAATAATTGTTGTTATTTAAGATGTCAACATAACTGAAATGTCAATTTGCATAATGATATCTATGAAAACTTTTATTTAAAAGAAATAATTTTTTTATTACTGACCAACTATAAATTAATAACTTTGACAAAAGTACTCACTAATTATCACATCATACACCCCTTCAAAAGGTGTTTTTTTGTTGAACTAAAAAATACAAGGAAATAGACAATTAATTTAACTCACAAGAGATTGACATAATGAAGTAAACATTATGAATGGTAGACAAAACATGAGAAAGAATGAAGCTTTTATTTTTTTCTTCTAATTCACATTTTCATGATTAGATAGAGATCTAAAAATGCGGAAAGTTGATATTAATATTATAATGCTAAACTTTACGACTTCAAATTATTCATTGCTTTAATTGGTTTCCTCTTAGCTTCATTTTATTTTAGTTGTAAAGTTTAATTTTAGTCAACTGCGAGATCTTTCTTTTCTTTTATATGAAAATATTTTTTTTTTCTGATTTCTCACCAAAAATCTGCATAAAAATATTCTTATTCAAAATATGACGGACAATAAAGAAGGCAAAATTTTAATATATTATTTTATTATTATTAATTTAGTCTATCTATTTATTTGATAATTACATATATTTTTATTATTATTAAATATTTTAATTTAGTCCCTTATTTATTAAAATTGATGTAACAATCATTTCCATCCCATTTCAAAAAATAACGTATTGCGAAAACTAACGGTAATTATTTGTATACATAAAATAAAATGACAAGTTTACAAATTTAAACCGTGTTAATGAAAAGAATAACATTTTAAAAATTAAGAGAGGCAATTAATTATTTATAATAAAAGAAAAAACAAATTAATTAATTATATATATAGACACCAAATAAGTATTGTAACATTAATTCTTCCTACAATAAATTTATTACTTATTAAATAAAAAAGTATTAAAAATTATATTTTTAGCACAATAATTTATTACCTGATACATTTTCTTATAACGTATTTACAAAAACTATTCCGATCAAACAATTCACTCTAACACAACTAAGTAAACTAGACAAAGGTTTATTTGTATATATTAGTTATTTTTTTAAGAAAAAAATGTTTATTTTTATCGCTCATTTTTTTTATAATTTCAATATAATATTCCGTTTCAATTATATCTTTATTTTTCTTATAAATTGTTTGAAGAGAAAAATCTGAAAAAATATAATAATTAGTTTAACATTATATTAAACATATACTAATTAAACACTTTTCTTCGTTTGAGTAAAAGAAACTGGATAAAATACATCTATAAATTTTCTTCACTTGTTTTTTTTATTTGTATAATTTTTTTTTAGATAATCTACAATATTTAATCAAATTTACCTAAATCTAATTAAGATTGGTTAATTTTTATATTGATGCCGACAAAAAATACTTAAATTGAATTACCAGGAATGTGTGTACTAATTTAAAAGAGAATATTAGGAGAACTAAAAATGAAAAAGAATAATATGAAAATTAAAATTAATCCTCTTGAAATATTGATTACTTTTTACCTAATAAATATATGAATAAAGATTATTATTAAAATAAATTCTTAATAACTATTAAGATGTGTCAATAAATGAAATGGTATTGAAGTGTGAAAGAAACATAGGAAATAATGAAATGTGTTGGTCACTTGAAGCATGTGATTTGGTGATAAATTATTTTGTAGGATTGTAATAAAGACATTCACAACCTTTAGTTAGGATCCAAACTCATTAATTGAGAGTAGTAAAGATGAAAAGGAAGAAAGAAGAACATGAAAGTGAAAGCAAAGTTCGAAACTTTTCATGTTTCCAAACTCCATTTTTTTACCAAGAAAAAAGGGATGTTCTGGATTTTAATTTTGGTTCTGGGTAATGAAAATTAAATTACCTTGTTTAAAGTATTTTTTTTATATATAATTAGAACAAATTATTATTTTTATTGATACAAATTATACTTGATCCGTGAAGTTAACGTAAGTGCCGACCAAGTTTACACACTAATTAAAGGTGGTCCTTACGTAACAGGAAATAATTTTTGTAGACTTTTTCAAATCTTGCTTTTTTTAGTGTAAGTGTCATGAGTATAGAAATAAAAAAAAATAAAAAATAAAAAAATGAAATATAAATAAAATATAATTACAAAATTACAAGCATAAAGATATAACTAGCAAAGGGGTGTCATATATAGTAATATAATGTTTTATTTTCTTCATTTTAAAATAACTTCAATTTTAACTTCTCTAAAATTTTAAAACTAATTGATGCTTTCAGTTTTTAATAAAATGATATTTTTTTTATTCTCACGTGTAATAGATAAAAATATTGTATTTATGATATTTTAATAAAATTGTTTTAATAAGTGATAAATTTATTATTATTTGTAATTTGCATAAAAAAATCAAATTAACGTTATTTTAGAATAAAGTATAAGTGATATTTCATCTGTCTTTTTAATTGTCAGCTTTTTAAAAATATTTTCTTTCATTTGTTATTTTTAAAATTTCAAGATAATATTTTTTTCAGTTATATTCTTAATTTAATTAATATAAAGAAAGAGAGAGAGAGAGACTATAGTTATAAATAACAAAAAATATAATACATAAATGCCCATTGAAATAAGAAAACAGCAAATAATAAATAACTCTTTTATGCTATATTAAAAATAGGAAGTTAAATCTTTTTTAATCTTAAACTGCTATTATTATAAAAAAAAAGAAAAAAGAGTAAACAATCATGTCATTTTAATATATTCTTAAATTTATATGTAAAATGATTCTCTCACATCATTAATATTATAAGAAAAATGATATGATGAGAAGTAGTAAATAATTTTTGATGTAACTGTTTAAATATATAATAAAGAATATATTTGTAATTAAATAATATAAAAAAGTATTAAAATATCTATATTAAGGTTTGTAACGTAAGTGTGAAGAAAAGAAGAGAGTTGTTGAGGATCAAAATCCATGTGACAAATTGAAGTATGAATTTTTTAAAGAGATATTAAAATTTAATACTCCACATGATTGAACAAAACTATCTTTAAAAATATATATATATGTAAAAAGGAAAAATGTTTATTTAGAAAAATTAAAATTTTAAATAAATATTGAAAATTTGAAGATTTAGTTTCTAGTTTCTGGATAGCTTAGAAAAAAATGGTTGGAAAATATAATGAAGAAGAGAAAACGAGAAGAAAGTCACAAAAAAAAAGAAGCATAAAACTGTTTTCTCTATTTTGATGTTGCAGTTTCCATGTTATTGATTTAAGGTTTTGGCAAAAACATAGAAGTGAAGTGATGTAAGACATAAAAGAGTTTTCCATCTTTGCCGTTGAAGAAGTCGTCATCATAGTACGTGTGCACTGTCTTTTCTCTCTCTCTTCTCACTCCACTCGTCTCAAGTCTCAAACTTTCAGTTCCAATAATAAATGATTAAATGAAGAATTGAAGAAAGTCTCAAACTTTCTCTTTCTCTCTCTCTGGGTCTGGGGTAGGTCAAGAAAGAGAAGGATAGTGTCCATTCTGCATTGCCTTGCTGTGCTGTCAATTTTATTCTTTAATCTTTATTTTTGTTTCTTCTTTCTCTATTTTATCAGCAAAAACAAAAAATTAAGTCACTTTCTCCAATCCTTTTTCCCTTTTTATGAAGCTTCTGCATTCTGTACCTTGCTGCTGTTTCTGCTGCTACCATTCTCTTTTAGCTTAAAATGCTCCTCAATTTCATCCAAATTCTCTGGCTTTATGGGTTCTCAGTGTGCTACATGCTACATGCTCTTCCCAGTGAAACCCACTTCCAGATTTTGATATGAATGCTTTTATTCTAACAAGTTGCTACCGACAAGAACTTGAGAACCGAAGCTCAAGCACCCCACCAACTTCAATTTCAGTGCTACTTCATTTGTTGTTTCATTTCTCTGAATTAGTGAATTCTCAGACTAGCACATCCTTCTGAACTCTCCCATGCTTCCTTTCAGGTAATTGCTCACTGAAAAACCTGTCCTCTCTCTCTCTCTCTCTCTCTCTCTCTCTCTCTCTCTCTATACTCCTAATTTAGCATGCAAATCTGAGTTATTTTGAGTTTTTTTTTCTCAACATTGACAGTGGAATGTGTTAAAAAGCAGTTTTTGGTTTCTTCTTGTTGATAATTCTAGTGTTTTGAACACTTGGTTTTGGTTTTTTGGGATCTGAAGGTGCGTGAGGATTTTTTTTTTTTTACTTTTCACATTATTGTAAATTTTGTGATTGAACCTCTTTGACCTTTTCTGATCTTGTGATTTCCGTCACAATCCATCAAAAGGGGTGTGTTTTTGAAGAAAAAATCAATTCTCTGTGCAGTCATTTGTTTCAAAATTCAAGTCATTCCTCTTACTTTCTGGGAGGCCAAAAAGGGGGAAAATTGGACGGAATTGCGTTGGCTGTGGTCGGCTAGAAAATTATGTGTTTCTGAGAATAAAGAGCAGAAATCTTTGTTGTAGTTATCACAGAGCTAAACAAGCCTACTCCTAACTTCTTAGAGCCCAAGTTAATTTTATAGTAAATGTTGTCCTTTCCTTAACTTCTCCCTCATTTTTCTTTTTTTGCCAAAATCTTGAGAAAATTCTTTTTGTTTTTCATGAATCATATTCTTCTTATAGCAACAGACAAATTTCACTCGCTTTATAACTTGATCTCTCTTTGTGTTGTCTAGTACAATCTTATGCGTGTAAAAAATTAGAAGGGATTGGTTAGTTTGATAAACAGAACAATGTTCACTTCCTCTCCTTCCAAATCTTTCTTCACATATTGTCTTCACTGCTGTTTATTCTTTGTAATTGCTCAATAATTTGGGATGGACATATTGTAAATAGGGATTATGACTCTTGTAAATGATAAGCTCAAAGTTATCGAAATTAAATTATTGTTCTTCTAGTGTAACTTTATAAAAATGAAGCTAAAGTGAACTCTGCTTAAACCTTTTCAATATGAGTCTGCAGTTTTAGGGGATTTAATTGTCTAGAGAAGACACTTACAGGTTCAATGTGATGATCTTCTGGAAATAAATTTTCTTTTTATCTGTATTTAATTGTCTGCTGATGCAGTATATCTCTTGATAGAGGTAAAACTACAGTGTCATTTCGATTTTGTTTTATTCATGGAAAGTGCATTCCCTCACTGTCTCTCTCTCTTGATGGTGAAGATCTTACAAGTAAGCAAAAAGAGACTGCAAAAGTTTACCCTTGGCTTGCAATTTTTTGTCTGTTTGGTGATCCTCAATCAAGATGCTTCCTTTTTATTAATCATGAATGGTTATGTTTCGGCTTTTTGTTTTCTGAAATGTTGTCATTTCTAATACCTAGTATATTGTTAATTTCATCATGCTACTGGATCTTAACTTTTTCATTTATGGTTATGGTACTAATACAGGAACATATGATGACTGACAAAGTTTACTCCAAATTCAATTGCCAATATATTATTCCATCCAGAAAACAGCTCTCCATGAAGTTCCTTTCTACTTCAGTCACTTCTTTTCTTTTTGTCATAGTGATTCTTTTCCCTTTGGTTATTGGTGATCTAAGTTCAGATAAGCAAGCCCTTCTTGATTTTGCTAATGCTATCCCCCACCGCCGAAACCTTATGTGGAATCCATCCACCTCAGTCTGTGAATCTTGGGTAGGCATCACTTGCAATGAAAATAGAACTCGTGTTGTTAATGTTCGGCTTCCTGGAGTTGGACTAGTTGGCACCATCCCATCCAATATACTTGGCAAGCTTGATGCTGTGAAAATTATTAGCCTTCGCTCCAACCTACTCAGTGGAAATCTCCCTGCTGACATTGCTTCTCTTCCTTCTCTTCAGTATCTCTACCTCCAGCATAACAACCTTTCTGGTGACATACCTGCCTCATTGTCTCCCCAACTTGTTGTACTTGATTTGTCATATAATTCCTTCTCTGGTGGCATTCCAGAGACATTTCAAAATTTTTCAGAATTAACTAGTTTGAATCTCCAAAACAACTCTCTATCCGGACAGATACCTAATCTCAATGTAACTCAGCTCAGGCTTTTGAATTTAAGCTACAACCATTTGAATGGCTCTATTCCTAAAGCTCTTCATATTTTTCCAAATTCTTCCTTTGAAGGAAACTCACTTTTATGCGGACCCCCTCTAAAGCCATGCTCTGGGGTTCCTCCTACACCTTCTCCTGCCTTGACTCCACCTCCATCATCAACTCCAGGGAGACAAAACTCAAAATACAAGTTGAGTAAAATAGCTATCATTGCAATTGGTGTTGGGGGAGCTGTGGTGTTATTCTTTATTGCTCTTGTTATTGTTATTTGCTGTTTAAAGAACGACGGCAGAGGCTCCAATGTGATTAAAGGGAAGGGCTCTAGTGGTGGCAGGGGTGAGAAGCCAAAAGAACAGTTTGGGAGTGGGGTTCAAGAACCTGAGAAGAACAAGTTGGTTTTCTTTGAGGGCAGTTCTTATAATTTTGATCTTGAGGATTTGCTGAGAGCTTCAGCTGAAGTCCTGGGAAAGGGTAGTTATGGTACTGCCTATAAGGCCATACTAGAGGAGTCAATGACTGTTGTGGTGAAAAGATTGAAAGAAGTTGTGGTAGGGAAGAAGGACTTTGAACAGCAGATGGACTTTATCGGAAGAGTTGGACAACACACAAATGTGGTGCCCCTTCGCGCTTATTATTATTCAAAAGATGAAAAGCTTTTGGTTTATGACTATATCCCTGCTGGCAACCTGCACACACTCTTGCACGGTATGCATTTCTTTTTCTTAGTTTCTATCAAATCTTCTAAAATTAAGCTCTCTTTTTTTCATTTTTTCTTGAGTGATGATATGTTAACAACCATGCACCAAATTATAACTCAAAATAGAAACAACCTTCTGCTGAAATGGAGCAATTTTGAAATTGTATTGGTCAAATCGCAGATGCATTTTAATTTGCAGTTGTCTAAGTAACATTTTCATTTTTTTCTTAGAAAACATGTTTTTTGCTGACCCTTGTGTGGCCTTGTTTTATTTCTTTATAGATCATTCATTCATTTGGATGTTTTCTTTCCCCTACAGCTGTAATTGTTCATATTATTGTATCTACCAACACCAACTGAAATGCTTCACTTCACCTTAAACTGGATCTGAATTTCATTACAGGTGGAAGGACAGGTGGAAGAACTCCCTTAGACTGGGAGTCCCGAATAAAAATATCCCTTGGAAGTGCCAAAGGACTAGCCCACATTCATTCTGTTGGTGGTTCTAAATTCACACATGGAAACATTAAGTCCTCAAATGTCCTCCTTAACCAAGATAACGATGGCTGCATTTCTGATTTTGGCCTCGCCTCCCTTATGAACGTTCCTGCTACCCCTTCTAGAGCTGCGGGTTATCGTGCTCCAGAGGTGGTTGAAACCCGTAAACACTCTCATAAATCAGATGTGTACAGCTTCGGTGTCCTCCTTCTTGAGATGCTTACTGGGAAGGCTCCTCTCCAATCTCCTGGACGTGATGACATGGTTGATCTCCCTAGGTGGGTTCAGTCTGTTGTTAGGGAAGAATGGACTGCCGAAGTTTTTGATGTTGAGCTTATGAGGTACCAAAACATTGAAGAAGAAATGGTGCAGATGTTGCAGATAGCCATGGCCTGTGTGGCAAAGATGCCAGATATGAGACCTAGTATGGATGAAGTAGTAAGACTGATCGAAGAGATCCGGCAATCTGACTCAGAGAACCGACCATCTTCTGAAGAAAATAAATCTAAGGACTCAAATGTTCAGACTCCATAGATTAACTGTGCTTAGTGACGATATAAGAGTGAATGTTTTGTCAAGGTTTCTCAAGCTGTGTTCTAATCTTTCTGTCCATTTCTTTAATATTTCTCACAGATGTTGTTTCTTGAGTTATTTTCTCTTGTAGGTAGGTTGCTTTCCCTGAATTCTTATGTATTAACATCATCATTCAATTAATGATCTTCATTCAAGAACATTTTCCTAAGAAAAATTGAATATCCAGCATTCCAACCTTGTGAAAAAAAGGTTACCATGTGACCATGTCACTATACTGTGCTGCTAGATCATTGTGTCGCCCCCAAAGCAATGCCCCATCTGCAAATTTGGTCATGTGTTAAAATTGTACCATTTTTTTATACCAAATCTGACTTTTTTGTTATAGAAATATATTCTATACTAAAAGAATCAGTTAAAGAATTAAAATACTTTTGACAGAAAATAATTAAAATCTTATGTAATAATAATGTAGCATTCCTACTTCTATTTACCCTTCTTCACCTTTCCTCTGTTTTTTTACATTTCCACTGTAATCAATGCTGAGCTTAATTTGTATTTTGAAATGAACCATCTATAATAATTTTGTACTTTTAATGATTGAAATTGTGTAGGTAGAATATGGATAAAAGATTAGTATCTGCATAATATATGTTTAAGATAAAAAAAAAACTTTGACGCAGCCTAAGGTATTATCTGCATAATATATGCTTAAGGAAAGTTTCTTTGTATGATTATTTTAATGTTAACAACAATGAACATTGATTTTCTATTTAAAGGTTGTTGACACGGCATTTTGCTGTGTAACATACTCTCTGTTACTCAATTGTATTTGTCCAATAATCTCTCTTTCTCTTCCCTAATCGGTTAAAAAAATTGCATTACATTTCTATTATAATAACTAAGTATATTTAACTATACAATCCTCCGAGAACCTCTATTTGTTTATCCTCCAACCTTGATTTACCACAAATAGCTTTGTGCCTTTGTGGTGACAATAACTTAGTAAAAAAAGCCATAATACAAATAACCCACCATCTAGGTTAATCATGTGAAACCAAGTAACGTTCATTGGACATAGGGGTGTGTTTGCTTTCCATTGAGGGTGGTGGTGACGTTGATGGAGGCAGCACCGAGCAACTCCGCCTTGGAGAAGGATCGGAGCAGCCAGGGGCACGTGGCCGTCATTGTGCCCTCTGACCACCACAGAAGCTCCACCCTCAATGATTCCTCCATTGACCACCTTGACAAGGGACGTCACCACCCATATTGGTTTGTATGTTGTGCATGGTCATGCCTTCTTCTGTTCTTCCTCGTCATAGCCTTTCTCTTTGCATGCATCACCTACTTGGCATTCCTCAAGTCAGGAATGCCATTAGTTTACGTGAGAGCCTTCAACATAACCGGTTTTCAAGTTGATGAAGGGTCACAAAAGATGGATGCAGTTATAGGGCTAAAGCTATTGTTCTCTAACAAGAATGATAAACTTCAGCTGTTGTATGGACCACTTTCTATTGATGTCACAAGCGAGAATATCTTGTTGGGGAAGAACAAAGTTGATGCCTTCACTCAGATGCCCTTGAATGACACCAATTTGGACATGATTATGACAGTGAACAATGCTGATGTCAACCCTTATGCTGCTGAAGACTTGAAAGCAGACATCAAAGCCAATGAAATGGTGTTTGATGTTTATGCTGGAGGGCACATTGGTTTTAAGGTTGGGAGTTTAGAGATGAACAATGTGCCATTTGTAGCTTGTTGTCATGAAATCAATTTGATGGATGTGGATTTTGGAAGAAGACCTTCATGTGATGTTAAACTCTTTTCTGGCAGGTAACATTAGTTAGCTAAATGTGTATGTTTCTGTTTGGAATTGGATGCATAATTTTTTGTGGTTAACAAGGAGGTATGGTTTAAGAGAATGCTATGTTTGCTTTTTAAATTTTGATGTGCTAATTTCTGTCTCCAGAAAGTTTGTATAGAAGCAATGTTAAATGATTTTTTGTATGGTATGTGACACATTTTATTTGGAGGAACAAGAAGTGATGTGAAATAGACACACAGATTATTTTAATCTTCTAATAAAAAAATATATTTTTGTGATTATTTGTTTGAAGCTTTAAAAAAATAGAAACTAATTTGTGTTTGTTCATAATTATAAAAACCACTTTTTAAAAAAGTAGTTAATGTTGTAAAAAAATATTCAAAAAAAATGTTTTTCCTATCAAAATTTAAAATATTAGAAGCAAACAAATTAGTATATTAAATAGAAATCAGTAATAAAAAATAATTAATTATTATATTGATTAAATTAAATATTATTTTAAATATTAATAATTTTTAAATTGGTATTTAATTAAAACTAATTATTATCAATTTTTTTAGTTTTAAAGTTAATAATTAAAACTTTAAAATATTGATAATTAAAATTTTGATATCTGAAACTTTAATAACTAATTATATATTAATTTAAAAATTATTTATTAATAATATAAATTAATTTAAATACCAATAATTTTTTAATTTTTTTAAAATAATATATAATTTAATCAATATAATAATAATAATTTTTAATTTTTAAATTAATTTTCATTTAATAATTTTCTATTATAATAACTAATTTATATTTGTTGATGGCTGTACAATCTTGGTGCAGGCCTGCAACAATTTGAAGAAAGCAACTACAAAAAAGGTTAGCTAAGCAACATTTTATCACATCCTTGAGGACAAGTAATTTATTGATAGAGATTTGTGAGTTTCAGAAAATAGCAAGTTTATTCACAAATCATTAGAGACACAAACATCTTTAAGCTTTTTCATTCTAGATAAACTTCTGCATTGTTCATTGTGAACATGTATATGGGTTTTTTCTTTTCTGAAACTAATGTAATTTTATTTTAAATTTTTAAAATGGATAATTTTTTTTTATTATTGAAATGGTAAAATCGTCAATTCAAATATGTTTTTATAAGACAAAATTGTCATACGATTTTAAAAAAAAATTAAAAAATATTTTACGTATACGTATTTAATATTATAACATATTTTAATATATTAAATTTTTTTAAAAATGTATATGTAAAATAATCGTATTTCCCAATTACGTTTTAAATATTATAATATATAAAATTTTAAAAATGTATATAATATATAGAAATACGTTTTGAATATTTTAATATATAATAATTTTAATATACATTTTTATAATATTTAAAATAATAGAAAATTAGTTAAATTTAATTTACTATTTCAACTTTATTTTATATATAATTAAAGAAATTTAAATTTTAGTATTTAAAATAAAAATAAAAATAATAAAAAATTAGATGAATTTAATTTATTATTATAATTTTTTATGTAATTAAAAAAATATCTATAATAAAACATTAATTTTAACACTAAGATTTATCTAATTTTCAATTATTTTTATATTTATTTTAAATACTAAAATATAATTTTCTTTAATTATATATAAAATAAAGTTATAATAGTAAATTAAATTTATCCAATTTTTTATTATTTTTATTTTATTTTAAATATTAAAAAATTGTATACAAAAATTATTATATATTAAAATATTTAAAATATATTTCTATATATTATATATTTAAGTTTTATATAGTATTAATGGAAATACAGGCAACAAACCCTCTCTATATTTTTTTTTTTTACTCAACTTTTACGATGATAATAATAATATGTAAAAGAAAAATGATAAATTGATTAAACAACTTTTTTTTTCTTCTCCGATGTGAGTCTCTCTTCTTCTTCTTCTTCTTCAAGTTCTTTCTCTTCTTCCATTGATAGTTTTGGGATTAGAGAGTATAATGATGTTAACGTTAAAAGTTAGGATTCACTTGATGGTAAATACAAAAGAATAATGGTTTTTGAGTGAAGAGAGTGATTGAAAATGAAAATTATTTTATTTAATATGTGAGATTTGGTGTAAAAACGTGTGAGATGATGCTCTCTCTTTCTTCGTGTTGTCACCTTAAAAGTTAGTTTACGCATAAAATGAGATATATTAAATAAGAGTAGAATTGAAAGAAATTTGTATAAAAAAAACCGGTTATACGGTTATAGTAAGAAATCCTTTTTATATATAAGAATAGATTATATATTATAATATTTAAAACTTATTTGTGAAATCTTATTTTACACATTAGATTTATTTTCTTATATCTAATTAAATTAAAGTGTACACCATTTGTCTATTTTAAAAATAAAAAAATTACACTACAAGTTACAACAGTATATATAATGTTTGAGCAACAAAAAATTAACTAAAAATGAGATCTTGGTAGCCAACTTTTTACTCAGGATCTTCAAACTAATAGTGTAATTAATCAGTCTCAAGACCAATTTTAGTTTCCTAACCCACAAAATGTTGGATTGCTTTAAGTGATTATCTCATAATCCTATTGTCATCACTAAAAACATGAGAATAAATTGATTTGGAAATGAGTTATCAAATACATGATTAATGCAAAAAAAAATAACCAAAAAAACAGAATACAAGGGATGCATGAGAAGAGAATTCAGTAAAGTAGCTATGAAATTTAATGTGTATGAAACTCATTATTTTAAAGACACTAAGGATGTAAGAATGTTATTCAGATCCTAAATTTAAAATTTAGATTTCATTAAAAATTTATTACACTATATTAATGTGGAATGAGAGAATATAAATTTAAAATATTAAACAAAACTGATCTAGCATAATGAGACACACAGGAAGAAAAACAAGACCTCATGATATAACATTTATATTAAAAATGAGTTGATACTTTATACCAACTAAAAAAAAACATATACAAATCTATTAAAGGAATAGTAAAATTTTATTGATGTTGTCTAATTAGAATTAAAATTTTACTCTGTAATATAAATGTAAACTATTTTTATATATCACTAAAATTAAACTTTAATTCTAATTAAATAACATTTAAAAAACTCAATATAAGTTTTCTCTTCACTTAACCTTCCATATCATTAGAGGAAAAATCAAAATTATAAACTAACAAAAATGTGTTGAAAAAAAAATATTTAGGGTAGTTGTTAAAAACATAAAAATAACTTTTTTTTTATTGAAATATATCTAAAATGTATATTTTAATATATATATTTCTAAGGAGTTAGAAGGATGAAACCTTTCAGATGTGGGACTTTGGTCCTATGCAAACATAGAAAACTAACACAGGAACCTTTTAGAATCCAAGGCACCTTCTCTATATCTCTGTATCCGTCTCTTCATTTTCTCTTTCATTTCTTGCACAATCAATGAATACCCTTTGAATTTGAACCCTATCTCTTGTTTTGGGTCTTTCCATTTCCAAGTTTCGGTTGTGCCATCGAAATGCATAGTCAAGGAGCTAAAAGAATTTGCAGAAGGATCCTCATACGTCCTGCAGTGCAGGTGACAACTCTTTTCTCTTTCATCATAAACTATGATTTTAAAGCTTCGAGTCCACTTTCAATTATCCAACCCTTCATGTTGTTGTCTCTGCAGGCATGATCTACCTTTTTGGAACCATTCGTATTTTGATTCTGGTGTTTTGTTACTTTTTTTTTACACTCGTGTTACTGGACTGATTAAACAAAACAAAACCTAAATCGTTGTTTGCTTTTGTATGGTATGGTTCTTGCGTCTACTTTTTATTTTACTTAGCCAGATGTGGTTATACTGATATTGTAAGTGATTTTTAAGAATTTGTTGTCCAAAATGGCTTGAGGATGATTTGGGGGTAGAAGTGAATTTGAGTCTGATGGACAAATGTGGATGACTCTGATTTTAGGGAATATGCAGAAATACTAAATTTAATGGAACATTCCATAAAGTATTATAATTTTGAGGGTTTCTAGTGTGTGCGTTTGGACCTTGTTGAAGTAATAGGCTATTATTCTTTGATGGGAATGAGCTTGAAGCCCACTAAGATGGTGACTCTAAATCTTGGTTGGGGATTTTTTTTAAAACCTTTGAGTAGGAGTTTACATGAGCCTTCAGGGTTTCCTAATATTGAAGTTATTGGTTTACGAAGATAGTTATTGTGATATTTTTCTTGTGTTAATTTGAGAATTTGATGTTGTCTAAATTTGTTAGATCCCGTAGTTGAAGTATTCCTTCTATAAATGTTCATCTGATGTTGTAAACATGTTGAGATTTGTTCGATGTATGTTCATATTGCTTGGAAATAAGTCTGCATCATCCCACTTTGTTGTACTATTTGAATTAATTTTTTATTTTTATTTATAAGTTTTAATTATATAAATGTATTTTGCATGACAAGATCAGAGTGTGAAAACTAAGTGAGGAATGGTGTCTCATTCTGAAATTTTTGTTGCGTTTTTTTATTTCTTCTATGTTTTATTATTATTAGTATATAAGCTTTTATTTCATCATTCTACTTTAAAAAGCGTGCATTGTTAGTTTATAAGTTTTTACTCTATCAACTAATCAGAAGAAATCGTCACCCTTGGTATGACTTTTAAAGTAGTTATTTTACAAGTCCAAATATTATGGGGCCAAATATTAAAGTAGTTATTTGAAGACATGACATCGAAGGCCAAAAAATAGTATGGGGCCTAATATTATCTATTAGGGAAGAGTTGGTTAGAGGTTCTTTTATGTTGGGATTGGGGAATCGTTTGTGAGGGGATGATATCAAATTTTGGAAATAAAAATTGGAGGCAAGGGAACTTTACTCTGATTTTGGGGAATATTGCTCTCATTCCATTACCTATTTTTCTTTCTGTTGTTTTTTTTTTTTGTTTTTCTGCAGTACCTCTGATGATGCAAATTATATTACCTTTCATTTTCTTGCACATTTAGTACAAAATGGTGTTGGAAAGCATTGGTAGTAGCAAAATTAAGTTGTTGGACGTTATTGATGAGAACCACTCCCTTGATTTTTCTGATGTTAAGAATTTTCTTGTTCTTTTCTTCTTGATATGGTGACCGATAATCTAAGCACCCATGCTGGCTGCTAGTTAAGTTTGTTAATATCTTGAACATCTGTCAAGTGTAATAGTTTAGAGATGTTGAATTTAGCATCTTTTAAGTACTGCTGGTTGCATCTAGGACTAAGGTATTCCACCCAAACATCAACAGTAATGGAAGTATATGCCTTGACATTCTAAAAGAACACTGGAGTCCGACCCTGACCATTTATAAGGTGTGATATTACTTGTGTTTCTTGATATTTAATGATTTTGCTTTGCAAAAGGTTTCAGCATTTGTCACTTACTATTCATATCTAGCTGTAATTTCTGTGTTACCTTGAACATTTAGAAAATTTAAGTAAAGACTTGCTTACTGTTTAGATTTTAGAATTATATTGAAAAGGCTGTGAACCTTATTAGAAAGAGTGATGTTATTCCTTTCCTCTTAACATTATCGTGTCACTTTTTGTACGGTAAGGAGGGCAGTGTGGAACAAGTTGAGTGATGTAATGGAAGATGTTGAAAACAATGTTCTGAAGTGAGATTGTGGAAATAACATTACTCAACTTTTGGAAATTTATTCATTTTATAAGAAGAATTCATTGTAGTAATCTAGTGGAAAGAAATAGATGAAATATATTTCTGAGATATCTTACAAATGTGATTACAATCTCTATTTATAGACTGTTTTACAACCTAATTAAAGAAAGAAATAATAGACAATGAAAGCCAGAAATAATGAGTGTTTAAAGCTGTACAAATCAAATAAAATCAAATCACTACCAAATCTGTC
>Ga0123342_1006295_pt1 | contig 16556 bp, 7 predicted proteins | sample Turbeawhitnodule_FD_89960 | JGI IMG/M metagenome (GOLD analysis project Ga0123342, IMG submission 89960) | Root nodule microbial communities of legume samples collected from Mexico - Turtle bean Mexico white nodule | ecosystem: Host-associated > Plants > Roots > Nodule | place: Mexico: Nepantla... | reverse complement strand
CATCAAAAACAGTTTTCAACCTTTCTAAAAACACCTAAGTATAAAACAATTGGTTGTTTCGACAAAACAACAGGTTGTTTTTCACTTAGTTTGAAAAACACTTTCAATTAAAAGGTTTAAGAACACCTAAGTATAAAACAATCGGTTGTTTCGACAAAACAATCGGTTGTTTCGACAAAACAACAGGTTGTTTTTCACTTAGTTTGAAAAACACTTTCAATTAAAAGGTTTAAGAATGCTTAAGCTTTGGATTCAATCAAGAGTGGAATTACAATATAATTTACCCCATATCTTATTCTAAAACACCTCAGCAACAGCAAGCACATCCAGCCTTCCATCAACCTTCAAAGGGTTTGGATTCTTCAAAACTTGAACACACTTGATTCAACATTTTACAGACAAGGAAGCATTTAAAGATGTCATTAAAACTTATGTTGTCCATTCAGGGAGGAATTTAAAATTAGTAAAAAATGATAATTAGAGAGTCCGTGTGCGTTGTGTTGGAGCACAAGGACAATGTGAATGGTATGCATATTGTGGGTTCTTACCCTCAACAAGGTGTTGGCAGTTAAGAAAACTAAATGATGTGCATACCTGTGATAGGCAGTTTAAGGTTGATTTGTTGAGCACTAAATGGTTGAGTGGAAGGTTGGAAACTTCTTTAAGTCAAAATCCAAAATTGAGAATTAATGATGTAAGGAATAAAACTGTTAAAAAATGGAACACAAGTATAAGTAAGTCAAAAGCTCAACGGGCAATAGCCATGACGCTGAAGAATGTTCAGGGTTCATTTCAAGAGCAGTACAAATGAATTTATGACTATGCACATGAGTGGATGCGTGCAAATTCTAGGTCTACAGTGAAAGTCAGAGTTGAAGACATGAATGGATTCAAAGTTTTTAACAAATTTTATGTGTGCTTAAAAGCCTGAAAGGATAGCTTTATATCTTGTAGGCCCATAATTGCTTTGGATGGGTGCTTCTTGAAAGGATTTTATGGTGGTGAACTGTTGACAGCAATTAGGAGGGACCCAAATGATCATATGCTTCCTCTAGCATATGTTGTGGTTGAGGTTGAATGCAAAGATTCTTGGACCTAGTTTTTGCAGCTTTTAATTGAAGATGTTGGGGGTGTACATGTATGTCAAGGCATGACTTTCATGTCTGACCAACAAAAGATATATTCTTTGCTGTCAATTGTTAATTTTATTTGATGATAATTTTCATTTAACTATTTTATATATGGTTTTTGACAGGGTTTGTTGCTTGTCATTCAAGAACTCATACGTGGGCAGTGCAGCGGTTCTGTGTTCGACACCTGTACTCCAACTTCAGAAAGAAATTCCCAAGAAAAAAACTAAAAACTTTAATGTGGAGGGTAACCGACAACACATATCCCCAAGCATGGGAGAGGGAGATGAGAGCTATAAAGGAAGTCAATGATGATGCATTCAAACATCTTATTGTTTTACCTCCCAGGAAAGTATTCATACTTTTCTTTTAGGTGCAAAAACTGAAAACTGCATTGATTGTAATTGGTTGATGGCTATTGATTAATTGTGATGCTACAATAATTGTCATGTGGGGCTAGTTAAGACACGTATAGTGAGAGACACATTATGGGGCCTTCATTGCCTATTCATGCTTAGATTTTATAGAGCAAAATCAGCTTTTTAGGTGCAGTGTAAAATCCTATACGAATTCCATGAAATGGTTTTTGAAAACTGAATTTTAATATGATTTTGAGACACGAGTGAAAAATTTTAATATGATTTCAAAACTGAAAACTACATTCAGATTTGAAAAGTCCATGCTATATTTTTCTCCCTGTTGTTCACTCCCAAATTGTTTGTAATTGGTTGCTGGCTGTTTGATTATTTGTCCATTGGCATTAGGGAATTAATTTTGAAGATGTAGTGTGAAACTGGAACAAAATTTGTTAGACAGCACATGCACATGCACATCCACTAACCTTATACAGCACATGCACACCAATTCCTAGTATCTGAAATCATTTATTTTCGTGTACTAGGTTCTGGTCCAGATCAAGGTTCACATTCACTCCAAAATGTGACTCACTTGTGAACAATATTTCTGAAGGCTTTAATAGTGTGTTTGTACTAGCACGTGCAAAACCTATCATTACCATGCTAGAAGATATTAGGACTTATATGATGCAGAGATGGGCCAAAAACATATTGAAAATTGCCTCATTTGAAGGATCAGTATGTCCAAAGATTTTAAGCAGGTTACAAAAGAAAGCAAATCAAACTCGATATTGGATACACAGGTTAGATGACAACATTCATACACTATTTTAAAAAGTTATTGTCTTACTTGTTAGATATGTCTAACCAATTCCATCATCACAACTCTTCTGCAGATCACCTATTTGAAGTGAGACATACATCTACCATTGGAGAAAAGTATGCAGTTAACTTAGAGCTACATCAGTGCAACTGCCGAAAATGGATGTTGACTGGAATACCATGTTGCCATGCACTGCTGCAATGAAATTTCTCAATGTTGATCCAGTGAACTTCATTTCATTTTGGTACAAGAAGGAAACATATGCAGAGGTGTACAACTCAATTATCTATCCAGTGAATGGTGAACAAGTATGGGAAAGAACTGAAATGTCAGATGTTGTGTCACCTCCCACAAAGAATATGCCAGGAAGACCAAAAAAGAAGAGAAGGTTAAAGCCATGGGAGGTAATGAAGAACAAGAGTCAGTTAGGCCAAACTGGGTTAAAGAAAAAATGTGGGATCTGTCATAAGCTTGGCCACAATAGAAAGTCCTGCATTGAAAAATCATTTGAACAAGGTGCAAGTGCACCTCGACCATCTCACCCAAGGCCATTTCACCTAGGCCCACCTGACCAAGGTCCATGTCAGGCAGCTACAAGTGCACCAAGGCCATCTCAGGAAGCTCCAAGTCAGGCAGCCCCAACCGCACCCCCTCCACCATCTCCCTTTACTCAACCAAAAGTTTCACAACCATCTCAGGAAGCTCCAAGCCAGGCAACACCAACCGCACCCCCTTCACCATCTCCCTTTACTCAACCAAAAGTTTCACAACCATCTCAGGCAGCTCGAAGGACAACAAGATCAACTACAAAATTTTCAAAACCAACACGAGGCTTAAGTTACAGTCCATGAGAGGCCGCTTTTGGAAGCCATGAATGCTTTTGGAACTCACTCATTTCTAAACCTATGTATTTTGAAAAACAATTATTATAGGATCCTGCTAATGTATTTTGGATTGATAATTTGGTAATTTGTTAATGTATCATTTACTCAATGTCTTTGGTAATTTTTGGAGTACATTAATGTTATCAGGTTCTATGTAATTAATCACTTTTGCTAACTGTCTAGGTGTCATTTGGATAAATCAGTGTTCAAATATTGAATATGGTAAACTAAAATTTGCACTCAAGCTGTTCAAATATTGAATTGTAGGCCAAAGTGTAGATTTTTATTCTGAAAGTTATGAAATGGTGCACATTTTTATATAGCTTTAAATATAAAAGTTTGAATGCTGGAAGTTCTAGTCACCAGGCTAGAATTCAAAGGAGGAGTGGCTTTAAAAGTCATCGTTTATTGCTGAATACTGGTGTGGATAAGAATTCATAGGTTACATGTACATTCTTATATGACAAAAATAATCTTACAGTTGTAGCACAATATATTATCAAGTTCTTGCTGAAGCACATACAGATTCACACATTACTATGCCTTTTCCAATTCCTTTGCACCCCATGCTATCCAGTACTTCATGCCACTTCCTATAATTCTAATCTTAAAAGTGGAACCTCTAGTAGTAAAGGGGTTATCTGCCAAGCCAATAAAACTGTTGTTTTATTGATACAAGGCATCAAAATAAAACTACACCATACTTATGCAACACCAAAATTATGCAGCACCAGAAAACAAGAAAATAGTACATAACTTCTATATCAACCACTTGCTAAAATTCATTTTCCATTGATACAAATTTTAGCATACATATTACATATTGGACATAATGAACTCAACACACTAATACATATTACATTAACTCTTTCAATCATAATCCCAACCAAAATATACATTCATACGTCACTCATGGGAATTTTAAGAAAATAATCAACATAACAATGTTTATTACAACAACAACACACAACTCTACTAACAACATCTTTATCCACTTTCTTGACATCTTCAAACGTTTTTCCAAGCTACAAATCTTGTTTCTTTGTCTAGCAATAGTTCCATCTTTGTCATCCTCAATGTCTTCAATGCACTTGCACCATCTAAAAAAATTGCATCCCATGCTTACGCCACTCCTACTCTGTATTAGACAAAACCATAACCAAAAAATCAATATCAATGCATTTTTTTTCATAAACCATAGATTAATACATCTCACCTTATACTTTGGACACTCCCAAAATTGCCTCCCACAATTTTTTACAGTTGTTGCGGTTCTCAAAACTGCAAATTCCCCACAATTGCAAATGGGAGCAACAAAAGTCGTCCTGCTCCCACCACCATGGCTAGAATTTGATCGTTGTTGCTGCATTTCCATTCCGCTACAGCTGCATGATGATACAGATGCAGATCTATAGGCACACATTTCCACCACAAACGAAGCTACACCCACGAACTCCACAATCACCGACTCCACCACAAACAGCGACCCTCCTATATGTTAACTCACTTGTTTCTGGGAATAAGGCAGCAACCAAAAACGTTTACGCAAGAAAACCGTAAACCGTGCTTTCAATTCAAAATTCGTAATCCCCAATTCAAATCACTATAACCCTAACTCGTAATTCAGTACTCACTAAACTAATGTAACCACCATCCACGTCACTTGACACGTCTCTGCCACATAAGTGCCACTTAACGTCGTTTGGTGCAACTTAACAGAAAGGACCATTTTGACTACATTTTAAAAAACTTAGGGACCATATTGATTTTTTAAAAAACCACTGTACTAAATTGCCTATGGACTCTAAATGTAGGGACAAAACAACTAATTAAACCAAATAAAAATAGTAAACAACACAGAAATATGATACAAACAAATAAGAGAAGAATGGCTACTTATCTTGTTGTCAACTAAGGCTCTGATACCAAATGATGAAAATCACTCTTCTTCTATTAGTCATTTTTTTTATTTCTTCTTTGAATGGATGATGAAGGAGATTTGAGGAGAGAAAATATTCAAGAAAATTAAGAGAAGTTTCGATGGTTTGAAGTGGAGTAAGGAATTTGTGAGTGATAGGTGAGGCCAACTCACTAGGAAAGATTTTAGGTTAAGTCTTGAAGGAGACTAACCTAGAAAGAACTTAGGAACAAGTAAAATGGTCATAAATGGGTAGCATTTTATTACTCATTCCAAGTTAAAAAAAAAATACAAGAGATGTGAACTCATATTTTTAGGAGACTTGGATGTCTAAAATAAGAATTTTAACCTAAAAACTCTCTATTGGCAAGGTGACAAGTGGCGTCACGTGTTTCATGCTCATGATCTTCTCAAATGATAGATTGACAAGTATCTTCCTCTCATTTAAGTCTCAAATGAGAGGTTGGAAAATGTCACCTCTTAATTGGTGGGGATCCTCTCCATTGATGAAAATAGATGTGGACGTTCAGGCTTCTCATGTCACGTCCATGTTTCTCATGTCAAGTGGTGAGTCACTTTACAATATATATTCATTGTATTACTATACACATTTAGTCTTCTATTAGTCCAAATACAAGGCCCAAAATTAAATCAAGGCCCAATATATGGCCTAAATAAAATTCTAAAGTAATTTATACAATTATTTAAGCTAAAGTCCTAAAAGATATTGACTTGATTTTACTAAAGTCAACTTAGTTACAGTCTTATTGTTGTCCTCTGACCAAGGCTCTAATATTCTTTCATAGTTTGAAGGTCTTCTATGATATGCTATGTATATTCTTTTCTCTTACAATTATCCTCTTTATTAGGTTTACAAAAGATAGGCACAAGTCAAATTAAGTCCATTCATACTAATAAGTTTTTCAACAAATTTTAGATTTTCATTCTTCTTATTCTATGCGTATTGTGACGGGATGTGCTTCCATCACTATATGCGGTAGGATATAAACATGAGAAGATTTTTTTTTTCAAATCTTAAACAAACAAGCTACTAGTTATGATTGAATTTAACAATATGCAATAAAACAAATAATATAATAGAATTGGTGGAAGAGATTCCATGGGGTCTAAATCTTGAACTTAAATTATTTGATGAGGTTGTGCCAAACACAGAAAACTCCAAAAAATTATCCAAAGCACTTACTCATGTGTTTGAAAATAGTTTTGGAGTTTGAACCCAACCAAAAGTTCTTGGGTTTGTTTAGAAAGTAGGTTGTGAAGTTTATCACGAAGTTGCCAAACTCAATGGCCAATTGTTATTCTTATCTTTAAATTTCTTTATTGTATAAAATATTTCTCATACGTCTCTGTTCCCCTAATCATTTGTATGCTTTCCATGTAATGTTGATTTTTTATTTGTGAATAAAATAAAGTAAAATCAGATGGAATTAGTTGATGTTCAGAACCTTGGCTCCTCCCAAAATTTTGAATCTCTTTACTTCTAAATTCATTGCTTCTAAATACTATTTTAGTGGTGGTTAAATGATGACTCTTTTGATTTTAGTTGTTGTAATACTTTTCATTTTTTAACGAAAAATTAAAATTTTACTTTTGATTCTTAAATACTCGTTAATAATAATTTATGCGTTTAACGAAATATTAAGTAATCATATTGAATAATATTCACTATGTCTATAGTAAAATATCGATCAGAATACCTCTAAAATGTTTTTATACATTTAAACTAATGTTATTTATCTATTTTAAAATATAATTTAGAGATAAAAGATACCAATTTTAGAATGATTAAAACTAAAAACAAAATAGAGATTTAAAAAAAAGTTAGACATTACTATGAATTATGATATTTCAGTTAAACTAATATTTTGGAATTCAACAATAATGTGTCATTATATAAAAAAATTATTAAAAAAATAAAAACAAAAATATAAAAATTAAACTAAACTCATACGGAACATTACATAGGACATTACAAAAGAACTTTCTTAAAAAAAATTAAACAAAACGGAAAAAGTGGGAACTCAAACCTATTACAAAAAGTAATGATCTAAGCTAATAAAAGCCACAAGAGAATCAAACCATTTAAAGTTTAATTTAAACGAGGGAGTTTAGCTGCACAATGATTTTCTTCAATAATTCTTTTAAAAATTTCAAAATTCATGGCATCACAATTCTATGCATTTCTTTCATCTTTATCAGAACATCTGCCAAACCAAATAAGAGTTTCAAAAACTTAAATTAATAATTTTAATTTTTACAAATTAAAATTTTAAGATTATAACTAAATCATTCTTATTATAGACGGACTAAGTAGTATATTTAAGTTTAATTTTTGTAAAACTAGAGTTTTATAATATGGAGTCAATTAAAGAATTATTTTTCTCATCAACAACCCCAAACAAATATTGGACAAGTATAATCCGAGAAAAAACAAGATTTCGCAATTTTTTTCTATTATTATATATAAAATATTTATTTATTTATTTATATATTTTTTTGAAGTTGAGATATTATTTAAGAGATTAAAATCTAGGATGAAAAGAATTTTAAAAAGAGAGAATAAATGGAATGTAAGAAAATAGAGAACTTGAAAATTGTAAGAAAAAATAAAACAAGACGAGTAAGAAAAAAAAATCAATTTTAACAATTATATAGAAATATTTTTTTATCAAATAATTAATAAAATTAAAAAAGGTATTTCAGGGTGTAGAAAATACAAAAAAAAACTAAAAAAATAACAATATACGCATTATGTGATTTAAGTGCACATTTCAGCAGTGTGCAAGAACCTCTGGCACTTTCCAACAGAGTGCAACATACAGGACCCATTATGAAGCAAAAAAGAAACATAATTCTTATAACAGCAGAGGTGTACGAAATAGACCTGCAACCTTCTATTAGACCTGCAACCTTCCATTCTGCTTCCCTTTTCCATACACCCCAATCTATTATATGGAAAGATGATAAAACTTAGTATTATTATGGATGGTGTAGTATTAATTTACGAATTTGTTTGGTATCAGTAAGGTACTATTTTTATTTGGTGAGGTCACCCACGACTAATTTGGAAAAGCGCGGAATTATACTTGGAAGTTCTAGATGTAGTCTTTGTTAAGTCGAAAAGAAGATTAATATTTATTTATTTTTTGAGTGCAGAGTTGTTAGGTTATTGTGGAATCATTGTGGTGCATGGCTTGGCGTGCAGAGCATGTTTCATAACGTCCCATTGTCAAATTTTTCTCAATTTAAGATGAACAATGCACCTATTTCGGTGAATGAGGTTTTGAGAGTAATTTGGATCGCAGTAATCAACGAGGTTTGGAATTATAAAAACAAAGTAATCTTTAAAGAGGGAATAATAGATGTACTGGAAGCTTTCGCTTTGATTCAATTAAAGATTTGATCATAGATTACAACTAAGTCACAGTCTGCACATTTTTTCTTTTTTGATTGGTGCATAGATGTGTTGATTTGTATGAGAATGATCTCATGATGTATTCATTTAGGTTGTATGATTGTTTGCCTCATGTGTCTTCCTCTAAGTTAGATAAAAGAGTTATGTATAAATAAACATGTGAGTAAATCTATTGAGAGAAGTTATGATTATATTTATGTATAAGGTTGGATCATCCTTAAATGGTTCACATTTATTTTATTTTTTTATTGTTAATAAAAAAAATTTATTTGGTGAGAAATTTTGTAATAATTTATTTGAGTAAAGTTTAAATAAATTAAACGGTGTGATTTGTCTCAGTCTGCCACGTAATTGTAATTGGTCTCTTCATCACAATTGTGTTGTTTATCTAATTGACTAGAATATGTGTCAATGGATCAATCCTCTTTTACAATATTTGTTTTTTAATTTCAATTCCAACTCACTTGAAAAACCTACAAATTAAGTAGGCCAAAGTGTTGTTTTCATTTTTGTAAATGAAAATAGTATATGCATATATTTAAATTTTAACAATTAAAATGTTCAATGGTTTGTCTCTTTTTATACCACTCTGTTGTCGTAAACACCTAATAACATATTTAATTCCAACAAATAGAAAGAAATGAAAAAAAAATGAAGGTATAATTACAATAAGGAATGTAATATAACAGGAAAAGAAATATAAAAAATTGGCGAGTTTTACTGAAGCATACAGAATGTGCATATAAAAACGGTGGAATGTCCAAACACCATTACTTTTTTCCGAACCATATATGATTGAAAATTCTAAGACATAAATACCATAAAGTGGGACAGAGATGTTTAATTCATTATTCAACTTGTTGGAGATTCCATTATACTGTATATGAATATTTTATAATAAAGTAAACTTAAATCTTAGTTTATAAATTAATTTTGTAAAATAAAATTAGATTTAAGATATTTTTTTTAAATGATATCAAAGCATTTAGAATATATTCTAAACTTATCAAATCACTTAACTATCGGTTTTATTCAAATCAGTTATTATCGGTTTTATTCAAATCACTTATGATATAATTTTACATACGATAGTTTTGACATGAGGAGAGTCTACTAAATATTTCACAATGATTAAAAATAAAAACATATTTTATAATATATACATATATATATAAATCTCATTTTTATAAATTCGTTTTATAATACTAAATTAAATTTAAAATTTATTTACTTGTACATAATATAAAATTATGAACCACTAAGACCACGTAGTACTAAGGTGTTAGAATAAATTTTTGGAGTTGTTTCTCAAATTTGATATAATTGCGTAAAGAGAAGTGGATTAGAGAGACACACAAGAGGAACTTAACCACAAGAAAACGAATTAAGATAATTATGGCCTAATTCAGTGTCTGGTTGAAACACACTTACCCACTCACCAATAACATAAAAGATACTGAAGAAACGGAGAAGTATAAAAAGGGAAAGGACATTGAGTGTGGTATTAAGAAAACAACACAAGTAATAATCTCTTCCCCGCAACTTTAACCTGTTATTCACGCACACTGCATCGTTCCCTCAGGTTCAAGTTTCCTCATCAACATTTGAAGACACCCTTTTTCATCTCCACACACAAAACACAGTTTTGCTAAAAGAAGAATATAGAAAAATCTCTTGCTAATTAAACACTCCATGCCACCGATGACATCCCAATTCACTTGGAGTTAACCTGTGTCTGATTCATGAGCATGGTCCCTCAGAGAAGTTGACACCAAGAACAAAAATTTGGGAATTAATCATAGCTCACATGTTCCTGTTTCTGAGGAAACTCTTTAGTCTATTTCTTCTTCTGCCACAACCTTCACCCTTACAAAAAACAGCTACATTTTTTTTCTGTATATAAATATAACCAAAGGATTTTAGACTCTAACCACAGAAGATTCACTATCCAAGTAGAGAAAACTTTTCAGCATCAACAACCATCATGAGGGTTATTGTTTTTTCTCTAACTCTTTTCCTCACAACAGTCCAACTCCTTGTGAAAGCAGAATCAATAAGCAGAGCAGATTTTCCAAAGGGGTTTATTTTTGGAACTGCTTCTTCAGCTCACCAGGTATGCATTCAGTTTTCCTTCTATTAGTCAACTAACAGAACTTAGACAAAGTCATACAAACATTTACATTTTTTTTATCGTTTTTCAACTCTAGTTTCATCTCAATAACCTCAATACAAAGTTTTATTGCATGAGAGTTGATGAATTGAAGCTCAAACAAATTCTGATTGAATGACAGTCTAACAAAGAAGGTAACTGTTGTATGTCACAGTTTGAGGGAGCTGCTGATGAAGGAAACAAAGGAGATAGCATATGGGATACTTTCTCAAGGATTCCAGGTAGTGATGAAAATTGGAACTGTAGAAAATACAAACACATCAAAATAAAAATGAATCAAAGGAAGGTTTGAAGTTGAAGTTTCTGATTTCTTGTTGATTACAATGGTAGGGAGAATTGTGGATTTCAGTAATGCAGACATGGCAGTCGATCAATACCACCGATTTCAGGTGAACTAAGAAGACACACTTCAACTTCACTCTACTCACATTAATTGCTTCAATTTTCTTTCTCTACCCTCTTCATCTTCATGCATGTGGTTCATTTGAGTGGTAATATGTTGATTATTCTGTATTATAACTTAAAAAAATCATTTTCTGTTAAAATTTGAATCTTGTTTAAAGAAATAAAACAATTTTAAGAGTATATTATCTTACATCATAATTACATATTGATGTTTTTCATTGTAAAATATAAAAGTAACATTTTCCTATTATAAAATGGCTAAAATAGAATATTGTGAAAATGGTAAAGAATTGGAAGGATCACCGCCAAGCTTATGAAGATGACAACGTTTCACCAACCTCGAGGAATAAAAAATCAGCGTAAAAGTAGCACATGACATAAAGTTCCAAAGCGTGTAAAGTGTTGCAAGAGATCTTTTTACTATATTATAATACATTATTATTATAACGCACCACTACTATGTTAATCCTTTTATAAATCTGTTATTTATATGCTGATGTGACTTCGTTTCTTTTTTTTTTTGGTTTTCTTTTAACTTTGTTAAATTTATTGATAATATAAAAAAAGTATAGACTTTTATTTGTTTATATCATGTTATTGGTAAAGAACATTCCCCACCTCTTTATCCATTATTAATCTTTACAAGAACTTCTACTTTCAACTTTATTTTTCTTTCTATTTAAAAATATTTAAACCCAAGATTTTACTTCTGAAGATTAAGTTTACTTACAGTTTTTGATAAATTATAGACTTTTATTAGTTAGTAAATTCAACTGTTGCTTTTTTCTTCTCTCTGATAATTTCGAATGAGTGGAAAGAAAGTTTCACATTGATGAGTTCCATTGCATACAGAATGATGTAAACTTGATGAAGGATTTGGGAATGGATTCTTACAGATTTTCCATATCGTGGACGAGAATTTTCCCAAGTGAGTTATGTTTTTTCAAAACCATTTAGTTTTTGTGTAGTTTGGTCCAAATGCTAACTAAATTTGTGAACAGATGGAACAGGGGAACCCAATAAAGAGGGAATAACATATTACAACAGCCTCATTGATGCTTTGCTTGAAAAAGGTTACTCAATAATTCATTTGGGAATTTGATCTTCAAACATATAAAGGAAAATAACATAGAAGTTTTAGCTCTTTCTTCCAATCAGGAATCCAGCCTTTTGTTACACTATATCATTGGGATCTTCCACAAATGCTTGAAGATGAATATGAAGGATGGTTAAGCACACAAATCATGTAAGAAATTAGGTGTTTTGATGTTTTGAAATGTGTAGTTGAATTTCACATTCACCTCTATTTGCTTACAGAAAAGATTTTGAGCATTATGCATATACATGCTTCAAAGCTTTTGGAGACAGAGTTAAGCACTGGATTACCTTCAATGAGCCTCATAACTTTGCACTCCATGGTTATGATTTAGGGATTCAAGCACCAGGAAGATGTTCCCTGTTAGGTCGTCTTCTATGCAAGAAGGGAAAATCATCCACTGAGCCATACATTGTTGCTCATAACATTCTCTTATCTCATGCTGCTGCATACAGAAGCTACCAACTACATTTCAAGGTTCCAGATCCTTCTCACAGTAGTCATACAAAATATATATTTGTTTTCAAAAAATAAACTAAAACTCTTCTCAGTTTCTTCAGACTGTAAGTTAGTTTCATTATAGTCCTTCATTTTACAAAACTTTCACTTTAATAGCTAGCTTTACAAAATTATATTTTGCAAGATGAGTAAAATCAAAGATGTATTTTTATATTTTAACTTTTAATTTTATATTTTTTATTTAAGTTTTTTAGTTAATATGATGTTTTTAAATAAGATAAGAAAAATAGATATCATTTTATTGAAAGTATATAAAAGAGAATATCATTTATTACAATATGAGAATATACATGTTTATTTAAAAATTAGAGAATAAATATTATTTTATTAAAAATATAATAGATATGAATGGTTATTTTAAAATCAAAGGAGAGATGAGATTATGTAATATAACATCATTAGAGAGAAGTGCAATCTTTCCTACTAAGTATGAGTGAGATTTACATTACATATCTCATTGTGCATGTTTACTTGATAATATTATCATTAAAGAGTCTAGAGAAAAGCTAAAAATGTCAATAATAATTTATTTATTTTCATTTGGATGGAGAATTCAGGAACAAGGTGGTCAAATAGGAATAGCACTAGATGTTATTTGGTATGAACCAATAACAGAACTTGATGAAGACAAAGATGCAGCATTAAGAGCTATGGACTTCTCACTTGGATGGTAACCTTTTGTGTAGCATAATGATTATCAAAAAAAATATTATGGAGCTTAGTGAAAACAACTAAGAACTTATCTTCCACAAACACCAATGTGTATCAGGTTCCTAGATCCACTTTTCTTTGGAAAATACCCTCTCTCAATGAAGAAACTTGTAGGTGAGAGATTACCAGAGATTTCTTATGCAAACTCAAAGTTTCTTGTGGGATCTTTGGATTTTATTGGCATAAATCATTACACCTCAGTATATACTCGTAACGATAGGACTAGGATTCATAAACTGGTTATGCAAGATGCTGTTTCTGATGCTGCTGTTATTACAACAGGTAATTAAGCTATTAATGCTAATTGTGATCCCATTTTTTAAACTCTTCTTTGCATAAAACAAGCATAACTGAAGTTCATTGGAAGTTTCTGATATTTGCTCTTGTTCTTAATCCTATAGCATACCGAAGAGGAGCTGCAATTGGAGAAAAGGTATGCTCAGAATGCAGTGTTTAGTTATTGGAAAAAGATAAAATGAACTAAAATATGACAGTTGAATGGAATGATATTCACAATTTTTTTTCTTCATTTAAGTCTATTCTATTTTACTTTACTCCATTTCATTCTATTCCTTACTATGAATCCAAATATAGTCTCAGGCTACAATGTGCTTTTACTCAGTACACTTCATGCTAAATCAGTAAGTCTCTTTTTTCAGGCAGCTTCAAGTTGGTTGCACATTGTCCCTTGGGGTATCCGAAAGTTGGTAAAACATGTGAAAGACAAATATGGGGACACACCAGTAATTATAACAGAGAATGGTGAGTACTCAGTGGTTTTATGGTTGGTAAACTATCCAAACTATATAGTTCTAGACAGATGAAAAAAAAAAGATATAACAAAATGAATCACTGAATTGATAAAACAAAATGAAACACAAAGAGATCGGAATTTCCTTCTAAAGTTGGAGTAAAAATCAATAGAAAAAAAGAAAAAGAAGTAATGGTGTGTTTGATTTTCACCAGATTTTATTTTGGGAGTTTCACTTTAGATAATGTAATTTGTGATGGCATCAATAATCATAAATTTGTTTACATCCATTAGATTTGTGATGGCAGGAATGGATGACCCAAGCCAACCCTTTATGACCTTACAGAAGGCCTTAAAAGATGACAAGAGGATAAGATACCATGGAGACTATCTCTCAAACCTATCTGCTGCTATAAGGTAAACTATTGGAAGTTCTTGAGTTCCTGCTTATGGGTTTATAACATTATTGTGTTAGTCATCTTAATTCTGACATGATATGAATTCAATACAGGGAAGATGATTGCAATGTACGAGGTTACTTTGTATGGTCATTGCTTGACAACTGGGAGTGGAACATGGGATACACTGTACGGTTTGGACTCTACTATGTGGATTTCAAGAATAATCTTACTAGGATACCAAAAGATTCTGTGAAATGGTTCAAAAACATACTCAGAATAGAGACAGAAAGGAGTAGTGAAATTTGAATTGTTATCATGATACATGAAAAGCATTTTGTAGTTGTAAAGTTCTTAGGAAATTAATGAATGAAAATCGCATGCAAAGGATTGAAAAATGTTAATGCAGCAAACAATCAAGTGATGACTAGGTGTTGAACTTCCTATTTTTAAGATTCATGTCATCTGGTGAGTAGAAAACAAATATTGATTCCTTGATTGAAGGTATTGGTTCAATGAAGTGAACCTGTGATTATATCAAGTTAATAGAATATGTTGTTAATTGATTCAAAGATGAATAAACTAAACAGGTGGACTTTTCTTTCTTTCTTTTCTTCAATCTATTGCTATAAAAAAAGATTTGTGTCTGCTAAAGTTTCTTTTTACTTTGTTTAGAAAGGAAACTCTATAATTTTAGACATTCAAATATATTGAATTTAAATTTTTTTAGACATTTAAATTTAAATGTATGATTTGAATTTGTTCTTACAACAAGGACCAAGAACACTAGAATCAGGTTGACAAGATTAACTTTTGTACAAATCTTCCAATCTTGGGTCGGACTCTCTTGGTTTTTTCTTGGGCTGGACTTTCTCGGTTTCAACTAGGACTGGATGTTCTCAGCTTCAACTAGGGTTGGATGCTCTCGGCTTCTCCTCAAGTTGGGTGCTCTCGACTTCTCCTTCACACAGATGGGGGGTGTACCTGCAAGACGCTCCGATGCCAAAGTCAGAAAATAGATTTATGTTCATCAAACGAAAATCACTCTTACCTGGCGCTTATGTTGACCTCCTATTTATACAATTTCCTTAATGGGCTTATGCTTTTACTTTGGACATTCTTTCTACACCGTTTTATCATTTACGCACCCCCTAATGCAGGCTTTTATTTAATTGGGCCTTATTATAATAATATTTATATTTTGTTTTATTCTTTTATGCATAACCTCTCAGTTATGTATTGTATCTAACTCTCAGCTTAACCTCTCGGTTTTAGCCTACCAGTACACTGCCCCCGAGACATAAAATTTTTTATTTAAGTTTTAAGAAAAGTATTTATGTCTGAATATAATATAATAGTTTTGAAATGTGATTTGATTTGATATTAAATGCCTCGTTTCCCGTGATTTATTTTGTTTAGACTAAGTGATTTGACGTGAATTTGTTGTTTTAACCGTTAGATGATATATTTTTGAACGGTTTCAAGCTGTTGTAACGTTTCAGGTTCTAGGGTTTATTTTGGGTTATAAATAGGTTTCTCACTCAACCTATCATAGTTTTATGTGAGTTTTGTTGCTTTCTGAAAGTGAGTTCATTTTCAAGCTTCATTTGTGTCTTTAAAGGTAATATGTCTATTTCGAGTTCTTCTTCTGTTACTGATGATTTGAGTGGTTTTTCAAGCGCGGGTGGTGAATCTACTGGCCGAGTGGTTCGAGAAGAAGAGCATCTTGAATCAAAGTCTTCTTTGGCTACTCCTTCGTGTATGAAGGATTCGAATGAAACTCCTACTGTTGACGCTCCTCCAACATTCGAAAGAATTATGCCTCCGAAAAATCTACGTCCAGGTTATCAGTGGGTTAATCCTAAGGTCCGAGAGTTCTTTTCTCGGTACCGTTCTGCTAGTGAACTTCGTAGTTTCCTTTCCCATTCTCAGATTTATTATTCTGATATTGAGAATGAT
>Ga0123342_1006294_pt1 | contig 16563 bp, 9 predicted proteins | sample Turbeawhitnodule_FD_89960 | JGI IMG/M metagenome (GOLD analysis project Ga0123342, IMG submission 89960) | Root nodule microbial communities of legume samples collected from Mexico - Turtle bean Mexico white nodule | ecosystem: Host-associated > Plants > Roots > Nodule | place: Mexico: Nepantla... | reverse complement strand
TCTATAAAAGAAATAAGAAGAGCCATCTTTTGATACTCTTGTCCCAAAGCTCTTGCCATGCTCCTAGTGATTCGTTGGGCTTGGGCTTCATGGGCTTGAGCATCCTCTACTTGGTTTCCATCATTTAGGTAGAATAGAATGTGATCCACTCATTTGTTGAATCTAAAGCTGATGTGATTTAAAACCTCTTTGAAATCTAGTGTTTTTCCAACTAAGTGAAAAACAACCTATTGTTTTGTCGAATCAATCGGTTGTTTTACTCTTAGGAGTTTTTGAAAAGGTTGAAAACTGTTTTAGTTTGGTTGACTTAACTGTCAAACCAAACAATCGGTTGTTTCGTGGTTTCAACCGATTGTTTCTTTGAAAAGCCTAACAAAATTCTGTTTTGAATGTTGAATCTGCTTTAAATGTTTTTCAACTGAATACGCTCTTTCATTAATTGCTTTGACCAATGTGTTGAAAGTATAAATGGTTTGTTTATGTTTTCAAACAAAAAGAGAAATAGTTTTCAGTTTTCAGTTTGAGAGATTTTGTTTCTAAGATTTGAACATTCACATCAAGCTTTGGTTTTTCAAAGAGAGTGGAATAGGATTGCAATTGTATTGATATTAGTTTGTACTGTGAACAAGTGTAATCCCTTCTAAACCTTCTTTATTTCTAGTGTGTTGTGGCCAAGGAGTGTTGTGTGTTCTTGAAGTGGTCAAGATTAATACTCTTGGTGTGTTTTGCCAAAGGGAATGTGTTTCTTGAAGGGTTCAAGGTCACTACTTTGGTGGTTTGTGTGTTGTAATCTGGTTTGATTTCTTAGTGGATTACCCAGTGGTTTTCTGGAGACTGGATGTAGCTCTTGGCTTAAGAGTGAACCAGTATAAACTGTTGGTGTATCTCCCTCTTACTCTGAACTCATTTAATTTTTGTCTTTAGCTTTACTAGTATAAACAACCGATTGTTTCGAAGAAACAACTGATTGTTTTTCTGTTGCTTTGCTGTTTGATTGCTTATATTCTTGGCTAACTTTAATCTTGATTCACACAAAGAATTTTGTTAAACTTGAATTTTATTTAAAAACCCCTCTTAAACAATTCACTTCCCCTTTCTTTTAAGGCCATATATTCTAACAATTGGTATCAGAGCTTGGTACTTGAAAAATATTCAAGTTTGATCCTTAAATCTTGTTTCTATGGCTGGAAAACTACCTTTTTGAAGAGGGTGTTTCAATTAACAAACCACCTTTGTTTTGCGGTTTGCATTATAAGTATTGGAAAACTAGAATGAAAATCTTTGTTGAATCTATTGATCAAGGAATTTGGGATGCAATTGAAAATGGTCCTTTCATTCCTAAAATTGAAAAGGGTGGATCTTTTACTAAAAAACCTTGGTCTTAATGGACTAATGAAGAAAGTGAAAAGGCCAAATTTGATTGCATTGCGAACAATATCATAACATCTGCTGTGAACTCAAATGAATTTTTCAGGATCTCGCAATGTGAATCAGCTAAAGAAATGTGGGACACTTTAGAAGTCATTCATGAAGGGACAAATGAGAATGAAGAGAAAGTTCTTAACATGCTGTTTAAGAAACTCAGAAAATTCTTGAAGAAAAGAATCAACAAAAGGGACTCATCCAAAAGGTATGATAACAAAAACTCTACGAAGGTTAAAACTAACAATTATGCATACCTTGAATATGGTGAGCAGGGATATACCAAAGCTAAAAGACTAAACAAAGAAGAGAAGAAAGGAAAATCAAGAAAAACATGCAATAATGAATCATCAAGTACCTCTTCAAGTGAAGTTGGAAAAGCCAATCTCTGTTTGATGGATAAAAAGGAATATGATTCAAGAAGTGAAAGCAGTGTAAGTTCGTGTGCCTCCTTAAATGCTGAAAACTATAGTCAATTGCTTCAAGCATTTAAAGAAACTCATGAAGAAGCTAACCGATTGGCTCTCTTGAACAACCGTTTGAAAGGAATGAACAACTGGCTTGAAAACAGAGTCAAAGCACTGGAAGAAGAATTGGGAAATTCAAAAACAGATTTTGAAAATCTTGAAATGCTTTACAAAAACTCTTCTTGCAAGTGTGACTCTCTTGTTTGTGAAAATTGTGAATCTCTTGAAAAGAAGGTGCACTACCTTGTAAAAACTGTGGATAAACTTTCAAAAGGTAAATCCAACTTTGAGAGTGTCTTGGCATCTCAAAATTGTGTTTTTGGAAAAGTTGGATTGAGTTTTAATCCACAGAACAAGTTTTCAAACTCTTTTTAAAATTTGCCAGAAAAACAACTGATTGAAAAATCGAAACAATCGGTTGTTACATGTTTTTACTGCATGAAAAGAGGCCACTCAGTTAGGTTCTGTAAAATTAGGAAATATTCTGTTCCTAAGGTATTATGAGATGGATTCCCAAAAGTTTTGTAGTTCCCAGTGATGAATGTAAATCAAAAGGACCCACATTTGTAAGGGGACCAAATCTTTGCACTTGAACTTGTCTTTTGTAGGGAAAATTGATGGAAAACATGCAGCTGTGGTACTTGGATAGTGGCTGTTCAAAACACATGATTGGAGATAAATCTAAGTTTATGAACATCATCCTCAAACAAGAAGGGCATGCGACATATGGAGACAACAACAAAGGAAGGATACTTGGAAGAGGCTTTATAGGAGACAAGATTATATTGCTAATTCACGATGTCTTGTATGTGGAGGGACTAAAACACAATCTGCTTAGCATTAGCCGACTGCGTGACAAAGGTTATCAAGTCATCTTCAAGTCAAACTCTTGTGAAATCTACCTTCCCAACTCAAAGGAGGTAATGTTGATTGGTAAAAGAATCAACAATGTCTATCTCTTAGATATCTCTTCTCCTTGTTCCATTGGTTGTCTTCTTTCTAAACATGATGAGTATTGGTTATGGCATAGAAGAATAGCTCACATTCACATGAATCACTTAAACAAATTAATCTCAAAAGATCTTGTGATAGGGTTGCCCAAACTTAAGTTTGAGAAGGACCACATATGTGAAACATTTCAAAAAGGGAAACAAGTTAAAAATTCTTTCAAACTTAAAAATGTTGTTTCATCTTCTAGACCCCTTAAGCTGCTTCACATGGATTTGTTTGGTCCTTCAAAAACCATGAGTCTTGGTGGCAACTATTATGCTCTTGTTATTGTGGATGATTTTTCTAGGTACATATGGACACTCTTCTTGGAATCAAAGAGTGATGCTTTCTCTGCCTTCAAAAAGCTTGCTAGAGGTTTACAAAACATAAGAAACTACAGTATTGGCTCAATAAGAAGTGATCATGGAGGGGAATTTCAAAATGAGAAATTCAGCAAATTCTGTGAGAAGATAGGGATCTTGCACAATTTTTTTGCACCAAGAACTCCTCAACAGAATGGTGTAGTGGAGAGAAAGAATAGATCTCTTGAGGAGTTAGCAAGAACCATGCTAAGTGAATCCTCCCTACCCAAGTATTTTTGGGTTGATGTTGTTAGCACTTCTTGCTATGTGATGAATAGAGTGCTAATAAGGCCAATTTTGAAGAAAACTCCCTATGAACTCTTCAATAAAAGGAAGCCAAAAATTAGTCACCTAAAAGTGTTTGGATGTAGTTGTTTTGTTATGAATAATGGGAAAGAAAATCTAGGAAAGTTTGATGAAAAAGCGAACAATGGCATATTCATTGGATATTCCTCAAATAGTCATGCTTATAGAGTCTACAACAAAAGGCTCATGATTGTGGAAGAATCTGTTCATGTGGTATTTGATGAAGTTGATCATAATATCTTAAAACCCTCAAAGAAAAGCACTGAAGAGGATGAACATAACATCATTATGCAGAAACTGGATTGCTGTCCAAAAAAACAATCGATTGATTCATCGAAACAATCGGTTGAAATTCTGCAGCAGGATGAGTTGCCTAAAGAATGGAGAATTCCAAGAGATCTGTCAGTGGAGAACATCATTGGTCAGATAAAGGAGGGTGTTTCTACATGTAGTTCTATCTCAAACTTCTGCAGGCACACTGCTTTTGTCTCTCAAGTTGAACCAAAGTCAATTGAAGAAGCTCTTAAAGATGAAAAATGGGTAGATGCAATGCATGAAGAGCTGAATCAGTTTGCTAGGAATGATGTATGGTTTCTTGTCCCCAAGACAGATGAGATGAACATCATTGGATCTAAATGGGTATTCAGAAACAAGCTGGATGAATTTGGTGTAATTACAAGGAACAAGGCAAGGCTTGTGGCTAAAGGTTATAATCAAGAAGAAGGCATAGATTATGGTGAAACCTTTGCTCCAGTTGCAAGATTAGAAGCTGTAAGGTTGCTGCTATCCTTTGCTTGTATGAGTGGATTCAAATTGTTTCAAATGGATGTCAAGAGTGCTTTCCTCAATGGAATCGTTAATGAAGAAGTGTATGTTGAGCAACCATCGAACTTTGAGGATCATCAACATCCCAATCATGTTTTTAAGTTGAAAAAGGCACTGTATGGGCTTAAGCAAGCTCCAAGGCACTGTATGAGAGACTTAGTAACTTCCTTTTATCTCATGGCTATGAAAGAGGGATGATTGAAAAAACTTTTTTCTTTAAGAAAGCAAATTCTGAAATTATTTTGGTCCAAATCTATGTTGATGACATCATTTTTGGTGCTACCAAAGATAGTTTATGTGAGGAGTTTGTAGCTGCCATGCAAGGTGAGTTTGAAATGTCTATGATGGGAGAACTTTCATTCTTTCTTGGACTGCAGGTTAAGCAATCAAAGGATGGGATTTTCCTATGCCAATCAAAGTATTGCAAAGAAATCCTCAAGAAATTTGAGATGGAGAGTTGTAAAGAAGCTAGTACACCTATGCCTTTAAGTTGCTATATGGATGCAGATGCTGCTGGAAAAAGGGTAGATCAAATGAAATATAGAGGTTTAATTGGTTCTTTACTCTATCTCACAACAAGTAGACCGAATGTCATGTTTGTCGTGTGTCTTTGTGCAAGATATCAAGCAAATCCAAAGGAATCTCACCTCAAGGCTGCAAAAAGAATTCTCAAATATCTCAAAGGAACTACCAATGTTGGTCTACGGTATCCTTCTTACTCTTCTATACACTTAATTAGATATTCAGATTCTGATTTTGCAGGGTGTAAGCTGGACCAAAAAAGCACAAGTGGTACTTGTCATCTCCTTGGATCAAGTCTCATTTCTTGGCATAGTAAGAAACAAGCCTGTGTAGCTCTTTCCACTGCAGAAGCATAATACATTGCTGCTGGGAGCTGTTGTGTACAAATTCTTTGGCTTAAACAACAGCTTGCAGATTTTGGTTTGAAGATCAGCAAGGTTCCTTTGCTTTGTCAGAACACAAGTGCTATAAATCTCACCAAAAATCAGATTCAGCACTCAAGAACAAAACACATTGAGATTCGTCATCACTTCATAAGAGATCATGTGAACAATGGAGATTGTGAGATGAAATTCATTGAAACAAAACTAGAACTTGCTGATATATTGGAAAAACCTTTGCCAAAAGACAGGTTTTTCTTTTTAAGAAATGAGTTAGGTATTCTTGACTCTCAAACTCTCTTTTAAACTTTTTTCTCTGCATAAAGTCTATTTGTGAAGACAATAGGGGGAGAATATGGTTATATGGTTTCTATGTTGCTCTACAAACTGTTATAACTCTTTAAATTTCTGTTTTTAAGTTATTTTTGCTTTTGCTGATAAAAAAACCGATTGAATCAAAGAAACAACCGGTTGTTTCTCTAATATTGTTGTTTGTTTTGGATGGTTTTCTTCTTTTGTGATTATACAGAAAATTAGTTGTGGTATGATCATAACTTGCTATGAGAGATGCTCTGGATTGCATAGTTTTTTGTTTTGCAGGTGCAGTTTCAGATTGAATCTAGATCAACACAAGCAACTAGGGATTTGTCTTCATCAAATAGGGGGAGATTGTTGATCAAGAGTGATCAAGTGCTTTGAAGAATCCAAATCCAAAGTGTTTGATGAAAGGCTGGTGTTGCTGTTGTGTTTGGGTGGGATCTGGGTAGAATAGAATGTGATCCACTCATTTTGTTGAATCTAAAGCTTATGTGATTTAAAACCTTTTTGAAATCAAGTGTTTTTCCAACTAAGTGAAAAACAACCTGTTGTTTTGTCGAATCAACCAGTTGTTTTACTCTTAGGAGTTTTGAAAAGGTTGAAAATTGTTTTAGTTTGGTTGACTTAACTCTCAAACCAAACAATCGGTTGTTTCGTGGTTTCAACCGATTGTTTCTTTGGAAAGCCTAACAAAATTCTGTTTTGAATGTTGAATTTGCTTTAAATGTTTTTCAACTGAATACGCTCCTTCATTAATTGCTTTGACCAATGTGTTGAAAGTATAAATGGTTTGTTTATGTTTTCAAACAAAAAGAGAAACAGTTTTCAGTTTGAGAGATTTTGTTTCTAGATTTGAACATTCACATCAAGCTTTGGTTTTTCAAAGAGCGTAGAATAGGATTGCAATTGTATTGATTTCAGTTTGTACTATGAACAAGTGTAATCCCTTCTAAACCTCCTGTATTTCTGGTGTGTTGTGACCAAGGAGTGTTGTGTGTTCTTGAGGTGGTCAAGATCAATACTCTTGGTGTGTTTTGCAAAAGGGAGTGTGTTTCTTGAAGGGTTCAAGGTCACTACTTTGGTGGTTTGTTTGTTGTAATCTGGTTTGATTGCTTAGTGGATTACCTAGTGGTTTTCTGGGGACTGGATGTAGCTCTTGGCTTAAGAGTGAACCAATATAAACTGTTGGTGTATCTCTGTCTTACTCTGAACTTATTTAATTTCTGTTTTTAGCTTTACTTATATAAACAATTGATTGTTTCGAAGAAACAACCGATTGTTTTTTTGTTGCTTTGTTGTTTGATTGCTTATATTCTTGACTAACTTGATTCTTAATCTGGATTCACACAAAGAATTTTGTTAAACCTGATTTTTTTTAAACAAAACCCTCTTAAACAATTCACCTCCCTCTCGTTTAAGGCTATATATTCTAACAATTACACCATCAATTTATATTGGTTCACTCAACCTCTGAGCTACATCCAGTCTCCAGAACAACCACTAGGTTTTCCACTAGCAATCAATCACATATTACCCACATTCAAAGCCACAAAAGGGTGATCTTGATAACCCAAGAACACTTACCCTCTTTGCCTTTCACACAACCACAACCAGAACACCCTCTGACCTTACAAGTTTACAAACTTTACAAGTATGGAAAAGTAACAATTACAAGAATAAAAAAGGAACAAATTACACCTGGTATTTCAGGAATCACAGAGCTCCTAAGATCAGTTCTTGAACCAATGCACAACCTTTAGGCAATATTGCAAAACTTTGAATCAAATCTCTCTTCAAAAACATTTTCAATCTCTCTTTTTATATGTTTTTAAATACAAAGAGAAACCATATTTATAGTTTTTAAAACTAGTCGTTTTAGGCAGTTAATCATGAGTCAAATCAGTTTTAATTCAACTGAAAACAGATTTAACAAGTTTTTGAAAAGCTGTTAAGAAATGGGACAATCAAGCGGTTGAAATGTCATTTTAACCGGTTGAATTAGTTTTGACAGTTAGTCAACCAAGTCAAAAACAGTTTTGAAAACTCTCAAATAAGCTAAGTGTAAAACAACCGATTATATTGTGAATTCAACTGGTTGTTTTTTTCTTTGCCTAGTAAAACATTTTTCTCTTTTAAAACAGATTGATTCAGCTTGTGCATAGGATTAAGAATGATCTTTACAATAATTCTAAACACCCTAGAACTAAACTTCGATCAAAGCAACAAAGCATCAACCCTTCATCATAAATTTGGTTCATCAAAGCTTCCATGTTCTCGGTTTGGTTTGAGGTTGAATGCAACATAATAAGGTTTGTGTGACACAGATAGGTGTTTGAATAATGTGAGGACATTATGATGCATGACTCCTTGTTGATATACGTGTCAAAAGCATGTGCGTTTAACATATTTTCTTCTTTGAAAGACACCTTTATCCTTGGAACACTAAGGTGAGCAAGCTTGATGAGAGAGGAGTATCTGATAAAATAATTTATCTCAACCTTGGATATGTTTGAGAAGGTGTTGGCTTTGTCCTTTTCAATCCATGGATTGTGACAATTTCTTTTGAAACCACCTTTTTCTTGTGAACAACCATTTTCCCTTGAAATGCCATATATTTTTCTTCTGTCTCTGAAAAAGAGTGGAAAACTTCTCTTTTAATGACATTTAAGGCTTGCTTCCATTTTGCGTTCCTTTCTTTTTAGTAGATTGTGTCATTATCAACAATCACTTTACTTTTTTGCCATATCCATATAATAATCGGTGCTTGGAATATCATGCATAAGGATGTTAGGTTTGATGGCTATAACAAGAGGGGGTGAATTGTTTTCAAACTATTTTCACAAATACTTTTCGTAGAATGAAGCTTTAACAAACAACTCAGAAAAGAAATTCAGAAAAGCAATTCAATAGTCAAACAGAAACTGGAATCAAAATATTAATCGGTTAAAATTGCGATTTAACCGGTTGTTTATGACAGCGAAAATTACAAACAGTTAAATAAGAGATGAGATAGAGAGAATTACACACAATGATTATACTGGTTCACTCAATCACAGAGCTACATCCAGTCCTCAGTCAAACCACTGAGTTTTCACTATGCAATCAATCACAAATTACACAAACACCACACACAGAGAGGTGACTTTGAATCCCACAAAGCCTGCTCACCCTCCTTGCACACAACAACCACCTCAAGCCAGAATCACACTGACTTTATAGGATTTTATACAATAATGTTATATGAACAATTACAAGAACTTGAACAGGATTAGAAAACACCTGGTAAAACACAATACACTAGCACCCTATTGATCAGTTCTTTGACAGACAGTAAAGCACAAAGCAATCTTGCTAAAACTTGATGAAAACCTTTTCACAAATAGTTTTGGTAATCTCTCAAATCAATCTCAACTCAGAGTATCAAAAGGTTTCTGCTTCATCAATCTTAATCATCTATCATCATCTAAACATTTGAAACAAAATCATATTTATAAAACTTGAAATGCTAACGTTGGAGCAAATCAGTTAAAAATAGATTTTCAAAAAGTTGTTACAAGCACATACAATATATCGGTTAACACCACGAATTAACCGGTTGAATGTTCTTATCAGTTATAAAACAGTTTTAAAACCTTCTTTGTCAGCTAATTTACAAACAACCGATTATCTCGACATTTTAATCGGTTGTTTTTCCCTTTGCATGGAAAAACACTTTAATCTTTAAAACCGATTGAAATGAGCTTTATCTGAGATTCAAAACTGATCTTACAAAGATTCTAAACCCCAAACCTAAACCTAAACCTAAAACATCACTCAGCTTCAGGCTTCATGAGGATTTGGCACATCAAAGCTTCCCATCTTCAACAATCTCCCCCTATTTGATGGAGACAAATCCCTGGTAGCTTTTAGAAATGATCTTTGTTTAGAATCTGTTGAATCCTGCAAGCTCTGAACAAGCACAAAATAGTCTTATCCAAATAGATATGCACTTTATATCAGTTTTCAGAATAAGCAGAACCATATAAGAACAATTGGTTATAAGACAGAGATAACCGGTTGAAATTCTGCTGAAAACTAGAAAACACGGTTTCAAATACTTCCAGAAACTTAAAATAGTTTAATAGCAATAATAGCAGTGTTGAAAAAACCAGAAAAGACCCAATTAAGAACATATTACAACTTCTCAAACACTGCTAGTGTGAATCCAGTTGATCTTCACTTTATTCATGATGCAGTAGATCATGAGGAGATCTTCTTCAGAAAGAGTTGAATGGTTTCTCCCACTAGGTGTGAGAATCCATGAAACTATTTAGGCCACAAGCCTTTCATCAAGCTTCAACCCTCTAACAGAAAAATTACTCACTTTGGAGTGGGGATTCTTGAGACAACTTTTGTAAAACTGGATTTTGTTGAAATCTTCCACAACTCCAAGGTTTCCCCTATTGATTCTTAGTCCAGGAGACTTCAACCCGGTCACAACAAACCATACCTCATTTGTAATAATCATATCTACACCTTTGACATAAGAAACAAGTGAGTCACCATCAAAAGTAAGGTTAGTGTAGAATACCTTTCCAAGATCAGGATAAATGTTCCCTGTGAGTTCCAGCAATCTCTTCAACTTTTTTTCTTTGAGGACACTCCTTACAGAATCTAACTTTTGTTGTTTCATCCAAGAGAGGGAAACAACTTTTGGAGTATTTACATTCTTTCTACTAGTCTCTAGTAGGTACTTGTTGATGAGATTGGTATCCCTTGCAAACCAACCTTCAAGCTTTCTAGAACTTTTTGCAGATGGAGGAGATCCAACCATTTAAATCAGAAACAGTTTCTGCAAAGAAAATTTTTTGAAGATAGAAATAAGAGTTCTAGTTTAACCGGTTATTTGTGAGTCGAAACAACAGCTAAATGCATTGGGTTTTATAGCAGAGATTCCCTGGTCAAAGCTGAATGTATTCAACATAAAAACGAATCAAATCTGAGCAATAAAGCTCACATGGTCAGTAAAATCAAAAAGTACATATTCACATGTGATATTTGACCAAGCATTTAAGATAAATTTGATTTTCAAGATAGGTAGATATCTGATCTATTAAAGGCTAATGTACCAGAGTTAAAATGTATTCAAACATCAATTAAAGGAAGTTTGACCATACACGTCACTAGGTTTAACAGAATCACAAAACCCAAAATTAAAAATAAAAAACAGATTCATCCAGAGCTTACCTGACATAAATAATCGGTTGTTTCGAGGAAACAATCGGTTAAACTTCTGTTCTGAGAAAAAAAATTGTTTTAAACCAGAAACACAGGTTGCATGTAATTATTACGTTTTCATATAACTGCAAGCTATAAAACATATGCAGAGAAGATGGAGCACATAGAGATCATTCATAGAACCATAGAGAAGCATATTGAATTAAACTTTGTACATTAATAGTTCTTAACAAAGAATGAAAGTTTTAATCCTTAGATTACTGATTTTCTAATTACAGAAGCTCCAGGAAACCAGCACAAGATTATGATATGTTGACAAGTACAGAACATCCAGTCCTTTCTGAACCTTTCAAGAGAAATCAAAAATCTGCAAAACAGAACTTTGTTAAATCTTAAGATTTGATCCCTTGAAGAATTTGGGAGCTTCAGTGTTAGATTTATCTTTTGTATTGACAATACATGTTGGAATCCACTTATAGATGCCTTTAGGTACAAGAAATTTACGAAACCTGCAATACCTGACAGAATGACCTTTCTTCATGCAATAGAAGCATGTAACAACCGGTTGAAACGATTTTTTAACCGATTGTTTTTTTGGAAAATTTGAAAAAGGTTTTGCAATTCTTTTCTCTTTGCTTGGGGGATAAAATCCTAAACCTGCTTTTCCAAAAAAACATTTATGTGAGGCTAAAACAGCTTCAAAGTTGGACCTTCCAGTTGTAAGCTTGTCCAAGGTTTTCAAAAGATAACAAATCTTCTTTTCAAGAATTTCACAATTTTCACAACTCATTTTTTCACAACTGCAAGAAGAATTCTTGCAGATGAAATCCAAATGTTCTAAATCTTCATTGGCTTTATATAGATCTTTCTCAAGATCCTTAACTTTATTTTCTAACCAGTTATTTAATCCTTTCAACCAGTTGAGAGAAAGGGCCAATCGGTTGGCTTCATCATGAGTTTCATAAAAAGTATTAAACAATTGATCATAGGTGGTACCTTTACTAGTTGAAGTAGAATCCACACTACTTGTTACTGATGCTAGAAGACACAAATTATCTTCCTCATCATCTGAAGAGCTTGAGGATGAGACATCATTGTCATCCCAATCTATATAAGCTTTCTTTGCTTTTCCCTTCTTCTCCCTTTTGAAGTCTCCCTTTTCTTTGACTTCATTGTTTGGGCATTCAGACTTAATATGTCCCTGTTCACCACAACTATAACAGGTATATTTATTAGAATTGAATTCACTAGGTTTCTTTGAGTCATACCTTTTAGAAGCTTGTTTCTTTCTCAAGAACTTGCTGAATTTTCTTGATAACAAACTTATGTTTTCCTCTTCACTTTCATTGGAAACATGTTGCTATTTGCTAGCTTTAAGTGCTATGCTCTTGTTATGCTTGTCTTTACTCTCTTGAACAGAAAGCCTTTGAATCTCCATTTCATGTTCTCTTGGTTTGCCAAAAAGAGATGCCACAGTCATTGAGGTGAGATCCTTTGATTTTGAAATGGCAGTAACCTTTGATTGCCATGTTCTATCAAGACACTTCATTACCTTGATGTTGAGTTCCTCTTCATCAAACTTCTTACCAAGGCTTATAAGGTGATTCACAATGTGAGAGAACCTCTTTTGCACATCACATATTGATTCTCCCTTTGCATTCTGAAGAGTTCATACTCCTGGATCAGAGCATGCTTCCTAGCTCTCTTTACATCATTTGTGCCTTCATGTGTGACCTCCAAGATGTCCCACATTTCTTTGGCCGAGCTACATTACGAAACTCTGAAAAATTCATCACTACTCAAAGTAGATGTTATAATGTTCTTAGCTATCCAATCAAATTTAGCTTTCTTAGATTTTGCCTTTGTCCATTCAGATGAAGGTTTATTAACTAAAACATCATCTTTCTTAACTTGAGGTACAAAAGGACCATTTTCAATTGATTCCCAAATGCCTTTGTCAGTTGAATGTATAAAAATCTTCATTCTAACTTTCCAAAATTTGTAATTAACTCCACAAAACAAAGGTGGTTTGTTTATTGAGGCTCCTTCCCCAAAGGGCATTTTATCAGCCATCAAAAGATTTTCAAAAACTTGAATAACTTTCAAGATCCTTGCTCTTGGTTTGATGGCTATAACAAGAGGGGGGTGAATTGTTTTCAAACTATTTTCACAAATACTTTTCCTAGAATGAAGCTTTAGCAAACAACTCAGAAAAGCAAATTAGAAAACCAATTCAATAGTCAAACAGAAACTGGAATCAGAATATTAATTGGTTAAAGTTGCGATTTAACCGGTTGTTTATGACAGCGAAAATTACAAACAGTTAAATAAGAAATGAGATAGAGAGAATTACACACAGAGATTATACTGGTTCACTCAATCACAGAGCTACATCCAGTCCTCGGTCAAACCACTGAGTTTTCACTATGCAATCAATCACAGATTACACAAACACCACACACAAATAGGTGACTTTGAATCCCACAAAGCCTACTCACCCTCCTTGCACACAACAACCACCTCAAGCCAGAATCACACTGACTTTATAGGATTTTACACAATTATACAAAATGTTATATGAACAATTATAAGAACTTGAACAGGATTAGAAAATACCTGGTAAAACATAATACACCAGCACCCTATTGATCAGTTCTTTGATAGACAACAAAGCACAAAGCAATCTTGCTAAATCTTGATGAAAAACCTTTTCACAAATAGTTTTGGTAATCTCTCAAATCAATCTCAACTCAGAGTATCAAAAGGGTTATGTTTCATCAATCTTAATCATCTATCATCATCTAAATGTTTGCAACAAAAGCATATTTATAAAACTTGAAATGCTAACGTTGGAGCAAATCAGTTAAAAACATATTTTCAAAAAGTTGTTACAAGCACATACATTTTATCGGTTAACACCACGAATTAACCGGTTGAATGCTCTTGTCAGTTATAAAACAATTTTAAAACCTTCTTTGCCAGTTAATTTACAAACAACCGATTATCTCGACTTTTTAATCGGTTGTTTTTTCTTTTGCATGAAAAAACACTTTAATCTTTAAAAATGATTGAAATGAGCTTTGTCTGAGATTCAAAACTGATCTTACAAAGATTCTAAACCCCAAACCTAAACCTGAACCTAAAACATCACTCAGCTTAAGGCTTCATGAGGATTTGGCACATCAAAGCTTCCCATCTTCAACAAAGGATAATTAGTCTTGATTTGCTAATAAATCATTTAATGATCACTAACATCTTTCAGAATGTTAACTCCAAAGAGAGAACTTATGGTTCGTGTTCACAGTTCACAAAAATAGTTAGTACTATAAAAATGACAACATCATTTAATTAATCATATGTGAATTCTACTAAGTTCAAATTTGTTTTAATAAAATTAAATCTTTCAATAGTAGCTTTTTAGTGAAAATATCAACCCATTGGTGATTTGTCTTAATAAATTGTAATTAAAAACATTTTTCTGGAGAATGAAGTGATATCTCACTTCTATATGCTTAGCCTTTAAATGCTAGATGGGGTTCTTAGATAAATAAATTGCATTAGTATTATCACAATATACAAGTATATTATTTTTAAAACTAGAGTAATCCCGAAGTTAATATTTAACCCCCAAGGGTTGAGAGCAACACCCTATAGTTGACGTGTATTCTGCTAGTGGTAGATAGAGAAATTGAGTTGTGTTTCTTGTTTGACCAAGATACGAGACATGGTCTAAGGAATTGAAAACTTTCACTTATGCTCTTTCTCTCAACATGATCTTCAGAATAGTCTGCGTCGTAGAACCCTTTTAATTTGACACTAATATTTTACTGGTAAAATAAACACATATTAATTGTCCCCATAAGAAATCGAAAGATTTCTTTAATAACAACCTTAAGATGACACTATTAGGATCTGTTTGAATTCTTGTACATGGTTTGGGTTGGATGTATCTTAAAAACCTGGAGGTTGTTTAACATAAACTTCCTCTTGAAAAACCTGGAGTTAGCTTTATTTCTTACCACTCTGCCTTCTTCATCTAATTTGTTCATGAGTATCAATCTCATACTAGTCACACTCTGATAAGATGGAGGTGGCACTAACATCTAGACATTATTTCTGATAAATTGCACTGGTGCAGATAGACTAAAATTTTTTGGCTATTTTTACTGTACCTCACGAACGCGATCTTCTTCACTTTGTTCTTCTCCATCGCCTACTTCCTCCTGCACCGGTTGCGCGACAACAGCAGTAGCGGCGACAATAGTGACAACGACAATGATGATGGAGCAAATGGGGCACATTGAAAACCCAAAGACGAGCGTTGAAGGCAATGAAACAGTGGGAAGGGTGACGTTCAAGCAATGGCAGAAAAGAAACAAATAAGAGAAACCAATGGCACAAGGTTGAAGAAGAAGAAGTAGAGAGCTCGAAAGAGACTTACCAATGGCATGAAGAAGACAATGCAAACTCGAGGAAAACGAAGAAGAAGCACCAGAGCAGAAGAGAAAATGAAGCGTCAGAGAAAAGAAAGTATGAAAGCATAATGACGCGCTGAGTTAGGGTAAAAAAAAGAGTATAAGAGGGCGGTTATTTGGTATAGCCGCCATCTTCAAACAAAGCGCTTTGTTTTAAGAAGGCAGCTATACCAAATAGCTGCCCTCTTAGGGGAAGTTAATTTAAAAAATGTCACCGCGTTTTGAATGAAAGCGTCCGACCGTAAAAGCGCCTTACATTTAATGTCGAAAAAAGTCCTTTTTGCACTAGTGTTGATTCAACTCATGGTTAGAATCTAGTATTCAATCTGACAATACCTTTTCAATATTTTTGGGCTCAATTTGAGACACCATGGCCATTTCAACTTCGTTTCTAAAGGATGATTTGGTTATGATACCATCATTTTTGTCTCCTAAATTTTTTTCATGTGGATGAGAAGAAACATGTTTCTATTCCTTCTTAATGGTTTGTCATGAGTGAGATGGCACAAAAGATCCTTCATCTAATATGTCATTTTTCTTTCTCACTTTCCTATTGTGTGATCCCTTTATTTCATAAAGATACAAATCTACACTTCCTCTTTTTTCACTTGTCTTGGCAATCTATAAATCTAAAAAATCATTTTCAAGATCTCTAGTCTCCTATGAATATGAGAAACATCGTCAAATTTGACATTTTTGGTTTCCTCTATTTTTCAGATTAACCAAGAAATGTTCCTTTATCAACCTTGGAGTCGCACTTTCCAATTTGATCCTTGATTTTAAGGATATAACAAATGTAACCAAAAGCATGTAAATAACCTATGTTAGGTCATATGGAGTCTTTTCTAGAATGAGTCTTATCAATATTCTATTTTGTACATAGCAAGGTGATGGAGATCAAGCTCAAGTGGACATGGAGGCCAATCATCAAGAGCAAGAAGAGGTTGAGGCTCAAATGGAGGACGCTCATGGAGTTCAAAGCCCACCTCAAAGGCTTACAAGGAGAATGTTCAAGGCTTTAGGAGCTAATGGACGTTTGTTTTCTCTTTTTGTAATTTCTTTGTTTGAAGGTGCTTAGAGGGAAACATAAGAAACCTCTTTTGTAAAAGCATCCTTAGGTTTTTAGTTTAGGAGACTTAGGGGGGTGTGCGTTTAGTAGGGAGGTGTAGATGTAATAGGGAGGTGCCAAACTAAGAGAGGAAGTCACACCTTCCTCATGCTCTAGGATTGGCGCCACTTTCATGTAATTTGGGGGGAATTTTGAATTTAATTAGCTTTG
>Ga0123342_1006293_pt1 | contig 16566 bp, 10 predicted proteins | sample Turbeawhitnodule_FD_89960 | JGI IMG/M metagenome (GOLD analysis project Ga0123342, IMG submission 89960) | Root nodule microbial communities of legume samples collected from Mexico - Turtle bean Mexico white nodule | ecosystem: Host-associated > Plants > Roots > Nodule | place: Mexico: Nepantla... | reverse complement strand
GCATCTTATAAATCATTTCGTTAGAAGTGATCTTCTGAAACCAATTGTAGATGCCTTTGTTGCTAATGGTAATCGCTACAATCTGCTCAATTCAGCTGTTCTTGAACTTTTTGAGTATATTCGCAAGGTATCATTCTTTTATATGTATTCATTGTGGATATCATTACCTCGAGCAATTTTGAACTGATAGTATTGCATAATGCAGGAGAATATGAAACTATTGCTGAAGTATATAGTTGATTCTTTCTGGGACCAGTTAGTGAAATTTGAGTACTTGGTTTCCATTCATTCATTGAAAATAAAATATGAGCAGGTATTTCCAATTTTTATTCACCCACACTTTACGAAGTACAATTTTGACTCAAGATTATGTGCTTGCTTCAGTGTTTGGAGAATGATGGGACGAATGACACTTCTATTTTGAGTGACCTTCGAAGACGACTTGATGAGCGTGCTCCGGAGAAAGAAGAGGAAGACTACTTCAATGAGGACAGGTATATATCCCTTTCACATTTATGGTAGGAGATTTTGTACAACTGGCATTGAGTCTCCAGACATTTGGTTGTTAATCAGTGATGAAGAGGATGCAACCTCGGCATCCAATTCACATAATCAGAAAGTGAAACAACGGCAACCTGCCTTATCCAATGGAGATGCTAGAAGCTACTCAAAGTTAAGGTATACTTGTTTTTCATTGTATTTTATTGGTCTATTTACTTTGGACAGCATCATCTTCTGTAAGGTATAATGCATTTCTCGTGATTTTCAGTCCAAGATCTGGTGGGCTGGTTGACTACGATGATGATGAGGATGACGAAAACTACAGGCCACCATCAAGGAATAAGCCAGAAGCCTCTGAAGAGTATGAAGGAACAATGGAGTCTCTCAGGCTGAAAAGAAAATTGTCGAAGGTCGAGATTTTACAGATGCCAAAGTTGTCAAAAAATTCAAAATCTAAAGATCGTGTTTTTGCTGCCTTGTGTTCAACTTTGAGCCAGGCTGTTCTACCTCGTAAGAAACCTTTAGTCAACTTTATTACTGTTCCTTGTATAGAGGATAATCAAGAAAAGGAGCAACATGTTTCTGGAAGCTGCTATGAGAATAACAATGCATCGGCTGAGGTGAACCATATAGAAAGAAACTGCTGCATGTAGAAATTCTTCTGATAGGTTGTACGGCACACCTGACAACGGACAGTTGGGCGGTGAGGAACATACAATGGTTTCACCAAAATCCCCATCAGAGATGGCTGTTAATGGATCTTAAGATTTTCAAACCAGAGTCAGGCAGATTGTTTGTGGCCAATGGATTTGCTGGTGCAAAGTGGTTGCTGTGCTAATGTGAGGATTGCATTCTACTAAGGGGGTAAGTTCTGATTATTCATTCTATGGATGAATTGTGGAAATACTGTACAGTGCAAGATATTATGCAGCAACTTCGATCTGCTCCTATGCCTTAGTAGGCTTTTCAGGCTCTGAGCATGGTAACTGTTGCATTTGTGTAACATTCACCAGCAATAATTCTCTTTTACCTTTCCTTCTCAACCTCTTACAGTTCTTTTTTCAATTCTGCAGAGGATTCTGGGTTGGGGGGGTTTGATCACCTTATCATTATAAAAGTTATATTAACTTATTCATAGAGGGCGCCAATATTCGCCCTACACAGGTTTTACCTTTTTTTCCCCTCCCCAATGTTGGTGGTGAATGTGATATAGGGGATATGTGCAGTGATTTTCTAGGGCCATTTTCTCCCAAAATGTACTTAGAAGAATACATGATCCAATGTAAATCTAATGAATTGTAACGTATGCATTGGAACTCCCATATAGTTCTGCCATCGTTGCTTAGTTTTCGCCCAAGACCGCTTCTTAATTCTTTAAAATCTATTAATTCTACCAACACAATTTTTTAATACTTTCTTTACTGAAATTTATTATTTATTATAGTGAAAAATCTATAGTGAATTATACTCTTAATAGTTATAGTTTTTAATAAATTTTAACTAGTGGTAGATCATGTAATATAATAGACGTGTAGAGTGATGCTTCTAATTTTTAATTTATCAAATTGGGCATATCGTATTATCTAGTTTAGATAAATGCAAGCTGAAGGTTATAACATTGGATATTTAACCTTTTTTTAAAAATTGTAAATACAATAGAATTATAGTGAAAAAATGAATTTAAATTATTAGAATATATTCTAAACCACTTACATTATTTGTATTTATCAGGCTCAAATTCCCTTAAAATTCTAATGGATAAGAATAACACTAGGGAATCAGACAAACAAAAAGAATTCTTAGCGGAAGTGTTACTAACTTCATTCTAAAATAATTTACATTTAAGGTTAGTATTCATGTTTGAGGTATCAAACTTAAAACTATTAATTTTCAACATGACATAAAAAACGTGGAAAATTATCTCTATAAACTAAACGCACAATTAATGTATCTTGTTTAAACTATTTATTTAATATATGAATAGTTTATCTATTTATTGAAGGAATTTTAAAATAGGTTGAAGTGTATTTGTTTTGTAAATTAAAAATATATTGTATATACGTAATAAAATGCAATAATACATAAAGTTAAAATTTAAAAAATATGAATTATTTAAATAGTTTTAGACAGGATATATAGGAGGTAATAATTATTTATAATAAATAAAGAATATAGGGAGTTGAATTTGTAAAATGTGCAGAAGAGGAGCTGGTCGTAGGCATTAACAGTTGGCACCGTCTTCGCGCGTTCTCGTTGCCTCACAAGCCACGTGTCACGTGCCACGTGTCCTCTAACCTTCCCCACTCTTCTACACAGTATTGTTTGATTAACGTGATTGTTGCTATTACTACCAACACTGAGTTTCTCCCTTCCCACTTGTGAACTGAATCAATCATAGCTAAGATAAGAAGATGAATCTGAACACCAGTTCTAACTTGGAGACTCGGTCTCTTCTTGATGAACTCTGCAACTTCGACAAGAAAGGACTCTTCGATCTTGGACACCCTCTTCTCAACCGCATCCTCGAGAGCTTCGTCAAAGCTTCTGGAGTATCTATCTTTAACCTCTTCTCTCTCACAATACCCTTTTCTTTCTCTTTCTTCCTTTTCCATCAACGCATGCATGCTTTTTTTCTTTCAGATAGGAGCCCTTCAAGCTGTCTCCCGCGAGGCTTATTTCACAGCTGTTGAAGGTCCACAAACACTCTTCCACTTTCTCTCTCTTTCTATATTATTTTTCATTTACTTCCTCCTTCTTCTTTTCTTGCAAATGTTGTCCGATTTCTAAACAAAAACATGATATGCATATTCGCAGGTAACGGGGCAAATAGCACTGGTTTGCCTGCAGAAGTTTCAAGCACAAAGAAAAATCAGTTGCCAGGTCTTAGAGGTACATCATGCCAGATTCGTCATCATGGAGTTTTAATAACCATTGCTTTCATTTTTACTCTTTATTTTTCTTTCTCAAGTGAAGTGTGAGTCCACCGGAATATGGATATTTCAAAGAATTATTGGAGTTACAAATATATATTGACACCCAATAAAGAAGAATAAAAGAGAAGAAATTCTGTTCAATTCTTTATTTCCCTCTCTTACCATTCTTGTACTGAACATCTGTGGGGTGGAAAGCTCTGATTTGTCATAGTGTTGATGTTTTGTTCTTTTCTGTTTGTGCATTTAGGAGAGACCAGTAACAAATCTCTGGAGGCCATGGTGAGTTTTTAATTATAATGTTTACCTCAAGTGAACATGAATTGTAAATCTGAGAGTGATCATCTGTATAATATTTTTATTTTCTGTTAATTTTGTTGTTTTATCTGTCTAATCCTCAGGTGAAGAGCACGGGCAAAGAGTCCTTACAATGGGGTATTTCAAATTTCCCTCTACCTAATCAGGACAGCATTTGCTTATGTTATATTAAAATGTGAATTTTCTAGAATCAGTGATTGCTTTAAGCTGTCTAATAACTTAGATTTGCCAAAGGTACAAATGACAAATTAAGTTTCAATATTTTCTATTTTCCTCATGTTTTGCCTATTCTATTTTCTTCTGTTTGGAGATTCATATATTAAGAGAGTTTATCTGGAATACCCATATGGGCTTATCTGGTTAATTGAGACATTTATCTGAGACATTTCATTCTCATATAAATGAGTGCAAATCTATGAGGTTTTCTATAATCGAGGGCAAATCTACGAGGTTAAGTTAGGTTATGACAGTTTTATGTTTTATGAATTTTATGAGGTCGAGGTAGGTTTTATAATATCCTCAATGAATTTGTCAAGTGTTGCACGATTTCTTTCCCTATTTACGTAGTGGAGCTTAAAAGATTCTTTGAAACGCAGGAGTGGCTGCAGGGTTGTATTCAGGTCTGACATATGGGTTGAAGGAAGCTCGTGGAGCTCATGACTGGGTACCACCTTTTTTCTCTCTTGGTTTCATGTTTATGTTCTTGATCCATTCTCTATAATTTGATTATATTTGATGCAGAAAAACAGCGCAGTTGCGGGAGCAATCACAGGGGCGACCCTTGCACTTACATTGGATGATTCGAACCATGAACAGATTGTGCAATGTGCTATCACAGGAGCTGCTATCTCCACTGCTGCAAATCTTCTCACTGGGATTTTCTAAATGCCTCTCTTCTTCCACTTCACTACCTACCTTTTTATGCTTTTCAATCTCACTATCATACATCTTTAAGACTTTTCCTTTTCAATTTTAAGTTTTTCTTTTCTTTTCTTTTCTTCCTTCTGTAAATCTGTTTTTCTCCTTAATAAACAATCATCTAAAACCTTTAAATATAAAAGAGATTTTTCTCTCTAGGAAGAATATTTAGTGGATATATATGGTTTCCATTACATTTGATTAATTTTCAAGATTCATAATTTGACTTTTTGATCCGTATAAGTGAACACCGTATAAGTGAACAGGAAACAGGATAGGGTTAATTAGTATTGCAAGAAAAACATTTTAAATAAAAATTAATTTTAGTTATAATTTTTAAATTAGAAATTATTTTATATTTTAAAGAAAAATAAATTATTTTTTAAATTAATTTTTAAAGATAAAAATAATTAGTTGTTATAGTTATTAAATTAAAAACTATTTTAAAAGACTAAAAAAATTATTGATTTTTAAATTAATTTTTAGATTATAAATTTGATAGTTAAAATCTTGATATTAATTTAGTTAAAACTATTTATTAAAAATAAAAATAAATTTAAAAATTCATAATTTTTTTAGTATTTAAAATGATTTTTAATTTATTATTATAATAATTAATTATTTTAATTTTTAAAATAAATTTCTATTTAATAATTTTTAAATATATTTTTCCTCTGGACTTTTGATCACCTTCAGTAAATACCTTCACTGTACAGTAAACCATGAAAAAAACCCTACTTTAGAGTTACACCGTTTTTTTTTTTTATTTTTTATTATGTTTGAAGATACATAAGTCTAAACTAAAGTGTAGAAAGAGGTATAATAATGCGAATAAAGAAAGTTAATTTATCAAAAAGACTGGCACATGATTATCAAATAATTGAATCTCTAAAGCATATGTCAAGAATTAAATTTAAAATCTACTTTTGGAGAGCTCTCGAAATAAATAAAAAAATCTGTATAAGCAGCAAAAAAAAAAATGTTTACCATATACGATTCATGAACTCAATAAAATAATAAAAGATATATGAAATAAAATTGTGGATGTTAGTGAAAAAATAAAAAATAAAAATCATATTTATGGAACCCAACAAAACGATTTTTCTAGTTTTGTAATTGATATCAAATTTGTCTATTCTGAAATTTCAGGTTTGGTAGGTTTTTGATAATTAAGTGATGACAGAATTGCGCAGTGTACTTTTGGTGTGGAGGCCACACGTGGCTGTGGGAGGCCACACGTGGCTGTGAGAGGTCACACGTGGCTGTCGGAGAGAAAACGTGCAGTGTAGATGTGGATGGAAGAGTGGGTTTTGAAGGCTACAAAACCCTAGGCGTATGAATGAGGAAAATAAAGAATTAGGTGGGCAGCTGGAAATACTAACACTATTAAAAGGTTCAATTGGTTCCGCTAGGTCAGTTTGGACCCAATTTTATACGTTCGAGAGGGGGTGTGTCTAGTAGGAGTGGGTCCATTTATTTCTAAAAGTCAATTTTCAGTAACATAAAATTTTAAATTCAACGACTTCATGTTTGCTTATGGATGTAAGAAATTGTTGTTATATTCTTCATTTAGATATTCAGAAAGTTATTTTTATGTTTCATAGATTATGAAAAGACATGTAAGTTGGAAATTTATTTATTACATATTAAGAAAACTAGGATGTGGTAACTGGATTGAATGGATAAATAATTGCTTAGAAATTCTTTGATATTGGTGTTTGTAAATGGAAGTCCAATTATTGAATTCAAACCAAAAAAAGGTCTAAGACAAAGGGACTCGTTAGCACCCTTTCTCTTTCTCATTGTGGCTGAGGGGCTAGCAGAGGTGGTAAGAGAGATGAAAGGGAAGAAGTTATAGTGGAGAGCATTAAGGTCGAGGAAAGACAGGTGGATGTGAGTATGTTGCAATATCATATGACACTCTCTTTTTTGTAAAGCCACAACTTAAAGTGTTATGACCTTAAAAATATTTTGAAGTGTTTTGAACTCGCGAGTTAACTACTCTAAGAGTAAGGTTGGTGGTGTGGGTGTGAGCGTCAATCAGATTGTGTTTTATGCTTTTATTCTTAATTGAGAAATTATAAAGGCACCTTTAACTTATCTGAGGGTGATGGTAGAAGGAAACCATAAGAGGTGTGTTTTCTGGGAAGAAGTGGTTAATAAGTTACGGAGCAGATTAGACGCTTGGAAAGGTAAATTTCTCTCTTTGGCTGACAGATTATGTCTCATCAAATTTGTTATTACCTCCTTATTGCTATTTTATATTTTCTTCTTTTGTATGTTGGCTACTGTGGTAAAATTTGTGGGGTTGGGACTTAGATATAGTAGAAAAATTGTCCGGGTGACGTGGGATAAGGTCTGTGAGTTGAAAGAAAAAGGAGATTTATGGGTTATAAATATAAGAAGGTTTAACTATATTTTTTTGGAAAAATGGATTTGGAGACTTATGCCTAAAAAGAGTGGCTTATGGAAGGATATCTTAGATTCTAAGTATGGTGGGTGGAGGAACTTAAGGTCCTAGGTTAGGAATAACAAGAAATCTTTGTGGTGGAGGGACTTTAGGAAAGTATGGAATTTGGAGGAATGGGGTAACGATTTTGAAGACAAAGGAAGGTGGGAAGTAGGGGATGGGAAAAAAATTTGGTTATGGAAGGATAAGTGGGTGAATATTGAATCTTTAATGCAAAAATTTTCTAGGCTGTTTTCAGTCTCTCTAGATATTGGTCGTTCTCTGTCACAAGTTAGTGAATGAAATAACAATAGTTGGTCATGAAAGCTGGGGTGGAGAATGGTTCTCTTTGTGTGGAAATCTTGCCAGACTAAGCTGTTTTTGTTGGATAACAAGAGGTTGTTATTGGTAGAGGATGAATGTACAATTGATAAGTGAATTTGGAGGGATGTAGAGTCTAAAATGTTTTTTGTGAAGGTAGAGTATAATTATCTAAAAGGGAAGGAGTTTTCCGTGTACTGAGACCTTTTTGCAGAGTTTTGAAAGTTAAAGACTTTACTTTCGACACAAATTTCAACATGGAGGGTGTTGACTAATACAATCGCCACTAAGGACAATCTACTAAGACGTGGCATCACTCTGTTATGTGACCGCCCCCTGTGCGATGTGAAAGAGGAGACGATAAATCATCTCTTCTTTGTGTGTAGGGTTTCCTGAAGAATTTGGGAGCTCTGTCTCGAGTGGTTGGGGTTTTTGGTCTTTCATTATGACACAAATGCATTTTAAGTTGTTTAAGCCTAGGGGTGGCAATGCGGACTGACCCGCCCCGCGTTTGGCCTTCAAAATACGGGTCGCATTGGCTCACCCCACACAATGAATGTGAGCTTATTTCATTGGCCTGCCTGCATAAGAGGTAGTCCACAGGACTGTGGATCAACTCACATAAGAAAAATATTTAAAAAAAATAAATTAAAATTCATTAAATATAAGAAAAATAATATTTCTCCTGCTGAAAAATTAAAATTTTATCCATGTTTCAATTCAATCAATTAAGATAACAATATGAATTCAAGTACGAGGGTTGTTAGAATGCTTGATTAAAAATAATTAAAGTTTTGTTTGCATCTATTTTTCCTTTATATGTATATAAATGTATGAGTATCTTATCAAAATTTAACTACAAAATATTTTAATGAAAATGACTAATTTTTTAAAGAGAATCTTATTGAAATCTTTTGTTTATATTATTTTTTTATTAACAAATTTTAAATCTAAGACTTCACTTAAAACTAGATCCGCTATCACTCTTAATATTAACTCCTTTAGAAGTTGGAGAAGGTTGTAGGATGATTTTCTATCTTGTCTTCTTTTTTGGGAATTTTTTTATTATTATTTTGACTGGAAGGTGTTAGACCCTTTTGGAATGATGTTGTATTTGTGTAGTGGTGTGGTCATGGCTATATATGTGAAGTAATGTTTATGACACTCTTGTTCTTGTTTTGTTATAGTCTATTGGAATCCAGTTGATTGATTGTTATAAAATTTAATTTAAATCTTCTTGTATAAGGATTGAGATTTTGTTGAATTATCTCATTTTATTTTTATTTATTATTTACAGATAAAAAAAACTAACATGTAATATATTTATTTACTAACTAAAGAGATGGTTAAAGCAAACATTCTAAGAAAAAGGTTTAGCAAAGTTAAACAATCAGAATCGAAGGGTACATCATACAGAGAACATGTAGTTGTTGATGATAAACCTTTCCTAAGAAAACGTGATCACCTTGTTACTCTAGAAATCTCTGAACGCAATTCTTTGATATTCTAGACCGTAAAAATACTGATTAACTGTAGAACAACCGTTACCATTGCCATTAAAAAGTCCACCGTTGTTGATGCTTCTGTTGTTATTATAAGAAGGAATTGCAGGAATATTGTTGTTCTGGTTTGGAAGCTGGATTGGCCAATCAGAAGTGGTGGGTTGAGGCCACCACCCATTTGCTTTGACATCATCAAACATCTTCAACAACTCACCTTTCGAATGCTTTGAAGGCTTCTCAATCTCAACGCTGAAGCCTCCATCATCGCTAGTACTGCAAATCTTGGCCGCAAGAGAGACACCGTGAGAATAATCTGCAGAGAAAAAATAGTGTTTTACAGTTATCATGTAAGGAAGCACTTTATCATCATCGTGTGTCCTTGCTCTTGACAACACCACAAGACCCTTTCGGTCAGTGTGAGTTCCGTATAAGTAGGAGGAGGCCTTGAGGACCCCACCTTGCGCCATAGGAGTTTTGCAGACCGGAAGACGCAGCACGCTTGCAGTTCCGGTAACTTGAGCATCTCCCAAGAGAAGACCTTGTTTAACAGTCACGTCTAACGTAAATTTAAAGTAGTCGTTTGGGTGGGTTGATGCGTGGTCGTGGATTGAGATGGTTAACTCTTGATCCTGGTTGTAATCGGCGTTGGTTTTGGTCAACTCGAGTTCACAGGTGCTTCTGAAGGAGTTGTAGTGAGCAGTCCAAGTGTGGAGAGCCTCAGGGCCTCTCCCGAACTTGGTCTTGCGAAGGAAAATCAGAGGTGAATTGCCCAGAGGATACTGCTCAGAGTAGTTGCTACTTTGAGTGTTTCCCATGGTGGAATGGAATGGAACCTTTGTGTCTCTCTTCTGCACTCAGAAATTTATGACAATGGTGAATAATGGTGCTTTGGTGAAGGAATAAAACATATCACAGTCTTACATGGAAGGTAGCGTCTATCTTCCGCTATGCTTTGGATAAGGTTTGCTTTGACTAACCCTAGAGAATGTTAATTGAAATGGACTGTTATTTTCTCCTTTAATTCTTAAGATGCACTTTTCCAATACATATTATTGAATACTTCACACGGCATACAGTAAATACATACGCTTAACAAATAAACAAATTAATATTTTAACTATTTTCATTTTAATTTTTAATTTAAAATATTAAAATATTATTATAAAGGGTTGTTGAATGTTGTTATTTACTATCTGCAGTGCTAGCAAAACTTTTTCCTTATTATCATTTGTTCAAAATTTGAGAACTTTACATGCACACCTTTAATTCATGAGACGCAGTTTTCCATTTGTACAAAATTTGAAATCATTTTACACCCGCACCAACTCAACCATCAACACATTTTATAGGGGTGTTGGAGGATAAAATATCATCTAAAGTAAATTTGGCAAACCGGAGATATCTTTGGAGAATAGTATTTGTAGCATGTGAGGAGGAAACGAAAACAACATCACATCTTTTCTATATTTGTATGGTAGCTTGGTTGGTCTGGTCAAAATGCTACGAGTGGGTGGGTTTGACGTTGACGGTTCACCATCAACCAAACAAACACTTCGCACAATTTAGATTGATTAAAGAAAGTGAAGCTGTCAATCAAATTTGGTCTTGAAGTATCTCTGAAATACCTACATTAATTATTTTTTTTTGCCGATATCTCATACCACTTCACATTCCCATCTCACACCCAAACCCACACAAATAGAAACATTGAAAGAAATACCAAAGACACACAACCAAACACTACACATATAGAAACTCATACATGCATCCATACACATGCACAAACACATACCGTACACCTATATGCATGCACAAACACGTATACAACATACAAATTATCAATTCCACACAGATGCACATACACACAAGCACACATAAACGCATTCACGTACCCACCCATACACTCGCATCCACACTCACGTACATATACACGTAGACGTTTTCACAGAACTTATGTAAGCAAGCACACATATATGTACATAAAAAAAAGTTTCTTTAACACCATAAATAGTGAAAAACATATATTTAACAAACACTTAAATTAATATAATAATCTTTTAAATTAAAAAATAAAATATTAATTTATTGAGATGTGAAATGTATGTTTTTACTGTCAACATATCAGCACCCTATGTATATACAAGAACCCACACCCACAACTATAGGAACACACAATCACAACCACACATACACAAAAATGCACACATAGACACTCATACACATGTGCACACACCTACACCTACACCACACCCACACACATAAATACACATGCATACATGTACACAAACCCACACATATCCACATACACACTCACACCCACACTTACACACAATCGCAACCACACACAGATAAATGTATATACCCACACCTACACACAATCGCAACCACACATATAAATGTATACACCCACATACACATGAATACAAGCACACCCTCACCTACACCCACAACCACACTCGCACACACAATAGTCACAAACACCCACACTCAAATCTAGACCTAGACACACGTACAAGCATGTACACATTTTTGTTGATAAAAAAAAGAAAAAAAAACTCGTAAGCAAAGACCCACACATCAACATTCACATGCACATCACATGTGACGTGCACACACAATTATATACACATATTGACACAATTAAATGTTTGGTCCTGAATTTCCTCAAAGTTGCCTTCTGTGGTTTTTTCTTCTCCGATTGGTGTTTAGAACCACATGTATGTATGCTTTCGATTAAAAAAGGTTTTTAGGGTAACATGTTGGTGTTTGTTTTGTTTTTTAGGGAAGTTAGCTTTTTTGGCAGTTGGGCGAAGTAGGACTTAATTGGTTTTGCTAGTGCTAGTATTGGAGCTTTCATGCGAAGTTTGATGTATTTGGAGAATGAAGTGTTTGTTTCTTTGTTCTGCATAAGGATTGGACCACACTTCAAGTGGATCACATTTATTTATTTTTTCTAGTCGATAGAAAAAAATATACACAAATTGACACATACAAACTCTCATTATTTTGTCCAGAGCCTAAATCTAATATTTAAAAATAATGAAATGTTATTCATTTTATTTTATCTTTCTTATCTTGAAATGGAATGGTGGAGTTTTAAGGATTGGTTTTAATTTGAATGACAAAACGGACTTCAAATATTTTCTTTACTAATATAGATAGAAATCCATATTCCTTTTATAAATTGAAAATAGTATATATCCAATAAAAAAAAGCATCGATCCTATATTATCATTATAGTAAAATGATAGAAAGGATAGTTTATGCTACATTATAATCAATCAATATCATGGTAGAAAGCATCTAGGCTTTATTATCTTAATAGAATAGAATAATCATAGTGGGATTATAATTCTTATATTTCTTTTCTTCTTATTGCGTTTATTATTTTTTTGTGGTTGACAACTTGAAATTTCAATATTTTAATTTAGGAAAATTAAATGGAAGAAAATTCAAATATTTTTTTTTGTTTTCCAATTAAAAAGAAACGTGAATTGATTGACATAAAATAATAGAATACAATATATTTCTTTGTCATACCTATAGATGGATACTATTATTCTTTCATCAACGGAAAAATATTAATATTTACACGTTTTTATTCTAAATTCTTAACTAAAATAAATATTATGCATTGTTTTCAATTTAATTATTTTTATAATATTTTTTAAAAATAACTAATTTGAAAACTATATTGATTACTCATTATTTCTTTCTTTGTCTTCTGTATTTCTTTTATGATATCAAGAGTCATTAATAGTTAATTTTGGATTTTGTCATATATTTGTATCTTCAACTTTTTTTTCAATTTATTTTTGTTTCGGATATGTTTACAAAAGCTAATTCGAATAATGGAAAGTTGTTTACTCATTGTTTCTACAGCTGAAGTGAGTGTAGTATGATATACAATCTATTAGATAGCCTGAATATATATAACATATATTCATTATAGACGGTCTAACGAACAAATTAAACAAGTAAAATTTTTTGACTAATAAGTTGAGCGAAATCTTTTGAATATACGTATATATTATATACACGTTTAATCAAAGAGATTTTGTACCAAAAAAACATTAAAATTTGAAATCACCAAATCACTCTATTCATCCCTGTTTTTCAGCACGAAGAGTGTTTGGTTAATCAAATTGAGTTACCCATATGATGGTTTGTAGGTGAATACATAGGTTGTGAGGGCTGTTTTGTATAAGGGTTGGAGCACTCATCAATTGATTTAATTCTTTGCCGACAATTTTTTTTTTCTATTTATAAGATATCTGTAAGGTTTATTTTTTCTTAAACAAATTTGATTAAATTAACATTTGCACTTATCTTTTATCATGTTTGCGCATACATCTCTATCTTTTTTGAACAGCTAGAAGTATTTAATGTTGTGAAAAATCTGAAACGAGAAGATTACCCGTTTAAGTTTTGATTTGTTTTTTTTACTAACCTATATTGAAATTGCTCTCAAATTAGTTTTTATAAACATATTCGAAGAAATTTTTTTTTTGAAAAATTGTGAATCCAGACTTTCTATTCTTGAGTGTCTAGTATTAGAAAGATGAAGATACAAAGATATGGAAAAATTTAAAAATTAACCATTACTGGCTCTTGAAAGGAAGAAAGAGAAGACAAAAGGCAAAATAATGAAAGAAGAATTGTATAATTTGATTAAAATTACTATAACATAAAGATACAAGACTATACACAGTCTGGAGAAGACGAAGACCATGTAATAATGCATAGAAGACGATGATCGTCTAGACCGTCTTGTTTATACCAGATTGTCTAGTCTGTTCGTTCAACATTATAGAAGGGACGATCTAAACGGTGGGATTGAACTTTATTTAGTTTGAACTGAAGTTGTTAGGGTTATGTTGACTTTAGTGTAAAAATAAGACACATAAGTCGTTACCCCTATGCACGACTTTTGTGTTACACCGAAGTCAGACGATTTCACCTTTTAAAAATACTTAAGAATACTAATCAACATTAAACAAAGTTATTCTCAATGAGCATGACATCTTCAATCTTTTTCATTGAATCAAATCGAGTTGTGCCTTATGACTTTTGTGGAAATTTTTGTACTAAATTGAAGCCGTGTTTAAGAATAACGCCTTCTTAAGAAATGAAGTCGTGCTATTATGACTTACCTTTTTTTTATCAGCAAGAAACAAATAAATTAAACAGACCCACTAAAGGGATGGTCTAACCCTCATACAAAAGAAGGATATACTAAAACACCTTTCCCCATACTCAAACAAAATCTCAAAAGATCCGTCTACTGTTTACCTCCACACTACCAACTAAATACAACAGTAACATCAAGGACCAACCTCGTCGCCCTAATAGTAACTTTAAATTGAATGCATACATACCAGAGGTTCTATACACCAATCAGAGAACGAGAGACTCACTAACTGTATCTTTGAAGAGATCCAAGACCAAACATTAACTTGTGTTAGGGAAAAAACTTCAGAATGATCAACCACTCCTCCTTTAAATGAACAATTATTTATGTATCTCAAAATCTCACTAATTAATGCGATCCAAACATTATCCACAATCAGATTAACTGAAATAGACGCATCAAGGATTTTGAGCTGCTCGAAATGTGATCCAGGAACAAGAGGATCAATCGAACTCACTCTTAACCAATCATAACAGAGATTCCACACTAGCCAAGTGACTCTGCATCCGAAGAACAAATGACTTGTTGACTTCTCTGACTCCCTGCACAAGCAGCAAAGGTTGCTCTCGACCCCAATCCCTCGTCTTTCCAAATTTACCTTAGAAGCAATCTTTTTTTTCAATCACCCTCAAAGTTGTGACATGAGCTTAAGGAAGAGCCTTAATCTTCTAGAAGAAATTGTACATCCGCATATTTTCCTCAACTCCCTCTTCCCTAAATAAACCATAAGCAGACTTGACTGAAAACACTGTTGTCTCGCTATCCTTCCAAACCATCTGTCCATGGTCTCCAACCTGAGCCTTTTACTAGAAATCTCATCGAAAAACTGATTTACCTGATCCTCCCCCAAGCAAAAAAAACCTTTCTCCAAATTAAATTCTACACCCAGACACCACTAACCCAATCTCCACAGTCAAATAGATTCGCCTCCTTAGAAACAGAAAGAGAAAACTGTTGAAGATGGATGAAGCTTCTTCTGTACCATGTCTTAGTATGTGTTTGATGAAGAAAATAGCTAGTTTGCTTTGAAGTTTGTAATGTGTAATTAGGTGATCTTGTATATAGGATAAAGTGAGTTTAAGGTTGCCTTTTGCTTCATGATCTACCCTATATGCCAAATCAAGGTGGTAAGATCAAGCACAAAGAGTGTTTAAATGTTTTCCAAAAAAACTCTTAAGTTTTCTCAGAAAATCAGGTTATTGCACAAAAATAAATTTGTTTATTTGTCAAAGAATAAATTTAATTTTGAATTGTAGAAAAGTTTTTCAAAATTCTGTTAGGGCACCAAAAAAGTTCGTTTCAGACAATTATTTCAGTTAAGATGAGCTGATAGTTTTTCTGAAAAACAATTTGTTTGTTTTGAATTCAACCTGTTGTTTATATAACAACTTTTTAACTGTTTTTTAAAAAAAAACATGCAACTCTAAGGCTTCGTTGGCCACTAGAACACTATCCAAAAGCCCCTTCCCTTCAAGAAAAATAGATTGGCTAACGTCGATGACTTTATTAATCGCCTTTTTCAACTTGATAGCCAAAATCTTCAAAACAATTTTGTACACACCCTATGAACGAGATGAGTCTATAATCAATAAGCTTTTGTAGCTTATCAGACTTAGGAATAAGCTATCACGACTTACCTATTTACATATTTTTTTACAAATATGTTTGGTGAATTTGGTGCAAAAATAAAATTTCCATTGAAATTTCACTTTATTAAGTATCACTACAAGAAAATCATTAAATAGAAACCAATTTTAGAGACAAAAAATAATTAGTTGCTATATTGACTAAATTAGAGACCATTTTAGAGATTTTTTTTTGTTTCTAAATTAGTTTCTATTATTGTTAAATAGTTTTTAAATTGGTATCTAATTAACTATCAAAGTTTTTGCTACCAAATTTGGAATCTAAATAATTGGTAGTTAAAACTTTGGTAGCTAATTAGATACTAACTTAGAAATTATTTAACAAGAAACTAATTTAGAAATCAAAATTTTTTGTAGTCTCTAAAATTAATTTCTATTTAATGATTTTCTTATAGTGTATTAAAATATAAAGTAAATTATTAAAGTGAAATTTCAACTATGGATAGAAGAAAAAAAAAATGAAAAATGATACTTTGACAACTTATATATCTGTATACAACTTTTGATACTATGAATTTAGAAATAAATATATATAAAAAGAATAGGTTTAGAGATATGAAAAAATATTAAAAATAATAATATTGGAAGTTGTAATAGGGTAAAATGTGGGTTTCAATATATTATTATAAAAAAATACCCAAAGATATTTATGTAGGTTTTATAAATGGAACATTTTGGTTCTCTTTGTTATCTTGAAGGAAGGTGGGTCTTTAGCATATATTCCATGCTTTCTTCTAACGCTCCAAATCTGTAGATACAGCAGTTTCACCTATAAATGAACCCTAGCGCT
>Ga0123342_1006292_pt1 | contig 16567 bp, 6 predicted proteins | sample Turbeawhitnodule_FD_89960 | JGI IMG/M metagenome (GOLD analysis project Ga0123342, IMG submission 89960) | Root nodule microbial communities of legume samples collected from Mexico - Turtle bean Mexico white nodule | ecosystem: Host-associated > Plants > Roots > Nodule | place: Mexico: Nepantla... | reverse complement strand
TTGAGGGTTCTTGATCTTCACCTACCAACTTGAGGGGAGTATTAAGGAAATAATAATTATCAAATTATATGCAATTATTGTATGCAATATTTGACGATATTGTACCCAATTATATGCAATTAAATTTAATAATTATAGAATCTCATGATTAGTATCCTACCTAATTAGATTGTAATTTGGGAGAAAGAAACTCCCTATATATTTCCTATACATGAGTGATGTAATATACACATAAGAGAATAAGAAACATCTCTTCTTCTTACCATTTTTTATCATTTTCTTACCATTTCAAACCTATCCTAGCGATTATTTGTTGGGTTTAGCAGGTCACCCGCTATCGGGCTGTTATCGGAGCACCCATAACATATATCTCCACGCACGAGTTGGTAGCCTCGGCGTGAGGGGGTGTGTTGGAGATCTCACATCGACTAGAGATTAGAGTCTTTCCTAGTATATAAGTGGATGCAAACCTCACCTCATTGAGCCGGTTTTATGAGGTTGAGTTAGGCTTAAAGCCCACTTCTTAACATTCCTTACTTTTTTTATTGTCTAAAAAGTGATATCAATAACTAAAATAAAATTAATAAATTCAAAACAAAAAATTTAAAAAGTGACGAATGAGTCCATTAACCAATTTCAACATAATAATTTTGGCATTTACATCCTACTTTTGGCGGACTACTACATGTCAAACCACTCTACTTTTGTGTTGTGTTTGGAGTGAGGAGTGAAAGTGTGGGGATTTGAGGGAGTGAAAGTAAGATGATTTGATAAGAAATTGTGAAAATAGTTTGTATATTTGGATTGAGGTATGTTAGAGTGGATGTGTGAAGAAAATTTATTGAATTATGGAGTGATGTAAAGGTTGTGATGATATTTTAAATTATTTTTAATGGTGTAAAATGTATGATTACAAATTTATCCTTGTGTATAAAAAAATTGGAAAATGAAATTTGAATTATTTTTGTGTAGATTTTAGTTAATTAAAATATTATAAAATTAAAATCATAAATAAATAAAAACTGAAAATAAATATTTTAAATATTTTTGTGTTAATTAACATTTATTTCATTATTCATTTTATTAATTAATATTATTTAATTTTATTAATAATATAATTAAATATTTTTATTAGTTAAATTTATGTATTTAAATTTTTTTTAATATTATTTATGATTATTTAATTTGTATTATATTATGTTATAAACATATTAAGTATATATATATATATATTATTTATATAAAAATATTAATATTAATAATAATTTTCATGAAAAAGTTAATATATTTTAAAAGTAAATGAGTATTTAAAATTTGGCTAACATATTGTATGTTTAAAAATTAAAGATATTATGATATATAATTAATAACATAAAAAATTATATAAAAAAATATATATTGAATGTTTATTATATGAAATATATAGCAGTGTATGTCAATGTCAAGATCAGGAATCTCTATATAGGATAATATCTGTATATGTATGAAAAGTCCTGTATTAATTTGAGTTAATTAAAATTTTATAAAATATTTTATTGATTAATATTATTATTATATAAATTTATTTTTATTATAAATAATTATTTTATAATTATAATTTTATTGTTATAATTAATTATTATTAATATTCTTTATTTTTATTAATATTATTATTAAATATTTATTTTAACATAAATTTATTTAATATTTATATTTATATTGTATTTAATTATATATAATATAATTGATTATGTTAAATTTTTAATATTTTAAATTACAATTTGATTTTTTTTAACAAAAAAGAATAAAATAAAATTTAAGAGGGACACTCAACCCTACGAAAAAAACCCAACAACCATATGATAAAGAATACATTCAATACAACAGAACCAATGAAAAAAAAAACACATGGTTGCTGCAAAATTATGCTATGCATTAGGAAGTGGGTGCAGGACCTAACTTAGAACCAAACTTCTCCCTCTTACATGTAATTAAAGCTGCATAATACTTATGCACTGTAACAGCTCCTCGGATCTTTGTCAAATAAACATTAGATTGTACCATTGATTCCAAGAATTGCAATATTTGCTTGCAGCCACCCACCACCTGCTTGTAGGCACATAAATCTACCCCACCCCTGCACCCTTATTAAATAGCTAGTACAGAATATAATATACTATGATTTTAGAGCCTTCAAGTTGTTTAATAAAAAAATAATAATTATCAAATTAGTAATTATTGTATACAATATTTGACGATATTGTACCAATTATATGCAATTAATTTAATAATTATAAAATTTCATGATTAGTATCTTACCTAATTAAATTATAATTTGGGAAGAGAAATTCCTTATATATTTCCTATACACGAAGTGATGTAATATACACATAAGAGAATAAGAAAGATATCTTCTTACCTTTTTTTTAACATTTTCTTATATTCTTCAGCATAGCAAATGACGAGGTTCATTTGCAAAACAAACCACCCAGCTGCACCTGTCAACCATTATTATTGGCCACTTCAATCCATTCATATCCCAATATCTTCCCACCCTTTACTTCATTCCTCTCTACCTCATGCGGAACGGAGTGCTGCCTTCAATACTTCTGCAAATTAATTGCATCAAAATTGACAACCTTGAAATTCAGAGGCTACACTTTAAATTATAATTTGATAATTTTTATTTTCAAATTTATTGCCATGTATACCAATAAAAGAGGGCATAATTACATTTTATTAGATCTACCTAGTCTTTCTAACTTCCTTTGCAATTCACTTAACAACGTAAATAGTACTAATTCATCCATTCCTCACTCTCATTTTTCATTAAATTAATAGATCCAAACTTATATGTTTTCGCACGGTTATACGTATTTTGAAACTACATAATTGGATTCAGATTCAGATTGATATCCTTTTATTGTAAAATTGAAATCTGTATTTAGGGCTTAGTAAGCGGAGTCCTCCAAACACCAAACACGTAACTTTAATGAATGACTTGTATGTACAGCAATGATCTTTTATTTTTACTATAATAAAAAATTTAAATAAGTTCTTCAATTTTTAAACAACCCTTTTCACCAAATTAATTATAAAATTGTCAATAAATAAATATTAACCATTTTTATTTATGCAAGATGTATTTTATTTGATAGTTCATATGATAAAACAAACAACATGAATTCCTATATATGAAAATGTTATGTTTTTAAAATTTGAAGAATTCAATTTAACTGAGAATAAAATAAATAATATAATTATACAACTTTTTAAACTTTTTTAATGTGATAAATATTATTAAATTTTGTCCATATTAATTTTTGTATTTAAAGCATTATTAGACAATATTATTTAAAATTTTAAATTTTAAATCGATATTTAAAAATATCGGATTACTATAGTGTATATGTTAATTATTTGTATATCAACATTAACATATATTCATAAATTTTAAAATTAAAAGTTTTAATGCATGTATTTTAGTATTTTATTTAAATGTTAATTAAATTAATTTTACATGGAATTTATTTATTTTATAAATGTGCTTTTTCATATTAAAATTTTAAAATATATGAAAATGTTTTAAAGAATAAAAATAATTTATTAAAAATATATTCGAAGAAATTTAAATATTATTTGAAATTATTTATGCTGTTCAAAGGAAGACTGTATTGACCAAACAAATTATAATGTAATAATGTAAATAATATATAAATATTTTAATGATGATTAAAAACAAAACTATTTAAATACATATAACTTTAAAAAGACTCCAACTAGTATTATAAAGACTTAACCCCATATTGTTTTCATATATCTTATAATTATATTATTAATGCTTGTAATTCTCTATAATTATTTACATATATTTACATCAAGATGTTTAGACAAAAATGAGCTGCAATGCTTTAGGCATATAGAAAAATAATATTATGCATAGATTTTTCTAAATTTGAACTTCTTATATAGTAATTGTTTATAAAAAATAAATAAATATTTGCCTGTAACACGACACTACAAGAAAATCATGGAATAGAAACCAATTTTTAGAGATCAAAATAATTAGTTGCAATAGTAACTATATTAGAGATCATTTTACAAACTAAGCAAAAATTGGTTTCTAAATTAGTTTTTATTATTATTAAATAGTTTCTAAATTGGTATCTAATTAGCAACCAAGGTTTTTTCTACCAAATTTAGAAACTAAATAATTGGTAGTTAAAACCTTGGTTGCTAATTAGATACCAATTTATAAATTATTTAACAATAATAGAAACTAATTTAGAAACCAATTTTTTTTAGTTTCTAAAATGGTCTCTAATTTAGTTATTATTGCAACTAATTATTTTGATATCTAAAAATTGGTTTTTATTTCATGATTTTCTTGTAGTGACGTATCCTCTCCATATCCTATATAGTAATTGAAATACTTGTCTATAATAACACGTATCCTATCCATATTTATTATTGAGGTTATTCAACAAAAATAAATAATAGATATTTTATATAAAAAAAATCAAAACACATATTTAACTTATTTTCTTATATATTTTTTTATGTAAGCTTGTTTTTATTTAATAAGCGAGAAACTTATTATTAGGGTTTATTTACTTTTGTGGGTGTACTGTTCACAAACTAAGATGTGAGAACCAAAGTTTTGTGAGAAAGATAAAAATATGATATAAGTGTGAACAATAAATATTATCTCTCCTTACAATGAAGAGAAACAAAAGGAAAAGTCACATCGACATGAAGTTATTTCCAAAATTACTATTATTAAAAAAAAATTAACTAACACAAATATTTTAATAAAATGAAAGAATAATAATTAATAATAAAATAAATTTTAAATACAAAAATATATAATTATTTATAATAAACAAATTATATAATAATTATTATTATGAATATAATAATACTATTTACATTTAATACAAAAAAAATTCTAATTACAATTTTTAAATTTATGAATATTTAAATTATTTATTTTTATACAACAATTGAAAATTTTTACATATATTCAAAATTTTATAATAAATTATTTTTTTCAGACTTAAGTACATTTTTTTCACAAATTCTCTCAAAGTATCTCAATCCAAACATACTAACTTTTTTCACACTTTTCTCTCAAATTTTGATATATTTACTCCCTCAAATCCTTAAACTTTCACTCCTTTATTCAAACACAACCTTAAATTAATGACACTATACAAATCTAATTTTATTTTTTCATTAAAATTTTATAATAATATAATTTTAAATAAGTTGAACTTACCAATGATCGGAAGAAAAAAAAAAGTGAGAACCCCGACGTGAGGACGCCAAAGTAACCACTAGTTTGCAGTGCCGACAGGTAACGAGAGGTCCTCTTTAGGATCAGAGTAGCCTTCGCCCATGTAATTTTTTCATCATCTTCATCTTCACTTTGTTTATTTATTTTTTAATTTATTTTTCCTCAAAATCTGTACAAAAATGGAATGTCTAGTTATATTATTTATTTCTTTAATATCTCTCCTTTTCGAAATGCCACACAATAATATTCATTTTAGTATTTTCCCAAGGACAATTAAGAAAAAAAAGACTGTGTATTGAAAAAAAAAAGGTTTTACATGGTCACCCACTCATAATTTTCCTATAAAATATTCGGTGGACTTTGCAAATTATTATCTTAAAAGTCAATAGTTTTTTATTTTTAATTTTATAAAATAAAATGAAATTACATTTTATATTTTAAAATTATTTTTTTAAGTTAGTGTAAATTAACTGAATTTTATATAATTTACATTTACTGATATATTATAAAATATTTTTATTTTTAATCAATAAGGTGAAATAATTTATTATTGATTAATGTCAATTTTTTTGATATGAGATTATATATTTATTAATATGTTTTATTGATAATTTTGAATGATTTAATAAAGCTTAATAATATAGTAAAGAAGAAGTAACTAAAATCGCCATAGTGGATCACCACAAGCCATGTGCTTAAAGTGATTTTGATAGAAATCTTGATGAGCAGCTTCCACCTGTTTTATATAATACTATATTTATAATCAATTTTTTATATATATTATTTAATTTATTGTATGATTGATATTTGTTTATTTTGTTAAATTTTAAATATTTATTAAAATATTAAAATTTGATTCAATTTCATATTTTTTTCTTACATTTTTATTATAAAAAATAATAATAATAACTAAAATAAAATAAATAGATGCAGATAAAAAAATTAAGAAAATAATGAGTGAGCCCATCAACCCACCAATCCAATCCTCTGCATCATAAAAATTAAATGACGAAAATAACCATACTTAAAAAGAGTGTAGATCAAAATTACTTCCAGAACATTTTGAAATTCTGAAATTTTTTATTTAGAATTTATTTATTATTTTAAAAATTTATTTACTAAAATCCGAAATAAGTATAATTTTGAAAATTTAAAAAAATGATAGGGTGCAGGTTAAACATGATGTGGTGTAGGAAGAAATTACCCAAAATGAATTTGAATTTATATAATTTTGGCTAACGGGCCAGGCGGAGTGATGCTGCTGCTCAACCTCCAAACACTTGAATGAATGATTTGTCCGTGTAGAGCAATCATCTTTCCCTATCAAGACAGTAAGAGAAACTCATATTATATGTAATGAATATTTCTCCCTTCATTTTTTCACACAGTAAGAGATCTTAATTTCATGATTATTTAGAAATTAAAGTGATTATGCTAAAATATTTTTTTAAATAATCTAGATTCTCATTTTAAATACTAGTACTCGCTATTTTTTTTTAGTAAAATAAAAAACTAATAAATTTAAATTTAATTTGTAAGTATATTTAGTGTGTCATTTTAGTATAAATATAAATTTAAAATTTAACTCATATAAATATTTCAATGATAATTTAAAACAAAATTATTTTAGTATATATTTAAAATTTAAAATTTAAAATATTTTAACAAATACAAATATATTTATTGGTAATTTATAAATAATTAATAATATACAATTAAATTGCTGTAAATTATTCTAACTGTTATATCATAAATATTACTTTAAACAAACTCCAATTAGGATTTTAAAGACTCAACCCCATATTTTTCATATATTTTATAATTATATTATTAATGCATATAATTCTCTAGAATTATTTACATATATTAATGATGTTTATCATCAAAAATACAATTATAAAACGGATATGTTATTCTAAATAAAATATAAATTTTTCACTCTTTTACATTTAAAAATTCACAGCTATCTATACCTCTATCATGAGAATTCATACTTGCACAAACTCCTATCTCAATAAAGTTTAAGGAAATAATATCATCATACTTATTTTTAAACATGACAAAAGTTCAAATAATTAAGACAATACTAAAAGAGATACGTATCGAGCAAGCCTATTCACAAAAGAACACGTGATTCTTATAAAAATCTATGGACCCATCACTAAAAATTTAATAAAGTTAGGACATTTTATTAAATTTGTTTCGTAAAGCCTAATAGAGAACCTTTCATTTTTTCATATGTTTTAATATGCATAATTTAGATTATCGATAAAACTAAAATATCTTATTTTAACTCATTATCATAATCATAATTAAGTTAGATTAATTTTATGTTATTTCTTAATTAACATACATAACACACCAGAAAATATATCTAACTATTACAAAGTTTTATATATTTCTATATAGGTTTGGAGTTTTTCAAAATATTTCTATTACAAGATTAAAACTAAAATACAAATATTTACAATTCATAGTTCAAAAAAAAATTTAAAGTCTTTCAGACTCTCTGACACCTGTATAATCATGTACACTCTTGTACAGTTATCGCAGTTCACAACACAACAAGAAAAACAAGGGTAAGCTAGTAAAAATAAAATTTTAGTAACCTAAAACAAATTATTCAAACATTACCAAATTTTAGTTTAAGGTTAATCAAGTTGAGAAAAACATTTTTATCAACTGGTCTCACTAAGGTTGATGACTAAACTATAGAGAAAAACAAATAATAAGATATCTCTAGCTACAACATGACGTGATCAGATTTTGGAATAAATTATGTATAGGAGAGAAAATAAAGAGAGAAGTTGAAAGAGAGATGGACAGAGAGAAAAAAAAATGAAGGGGTATGTGACATTTTTTTTTATGTTGTTATAATATATATATATATATATATATATCCTTAAAATACACAATTAAATTTATTTAATATTTTTATTTATTTATGTTCTATTATTATAATACACTCACTTTTTATTTAAATCATTTTATATTAATTATAATAATTTTGTAATAAAATAGTTTATTTAAATTCACTAAAACATATATTATTGTATATGTAACTTAAGCAACATTCTTTTTTAGAAAAAAAAAATATATTTACTTTTTCTCCTAAAGTTGAGAAGGTCATCCTTAAATGTAATTATAATATTTGAATATTATAATTTTAATGCAAAAATAATTGTTTTGAATTCTCTCTTATTCAAGTTATTAGTCATTATTTGAACAACTCACGAGAGAAAAATGATTTAGTACCTTTCTCACCATACATTAAATAACATATAATAACTTTTTCTTTTTCTTATAATAGGCTATTTATTGTGTAATATTTAATGCAAAATGTTTGTACAGCATTACAAAACTATAATAGAAATATAGTTATAAAAGTTGATCACCAACTTTGATTTTATATGTCTGATTTTTTATATAAAAATTGTTTTAATTTGTGTTTTAATCAATAAAAATATAATATTATAATTAATTAAAAAATAGTTATTTATATATAAACTCTATTTCAAAATATTATTAATCAAATATTTCATTTAAAAAATATAAATGATTTAATTATAAAAAATTGTTAAAAATGCATTTTAATAAAAATAAATAATATTCAAATATTTAAATTATAAAAAATTATTTAAAATTATTTCTATATTAAAATATTATTGTTTGCATATTCATTTTTTTATAATTAATACTATTATTTTACTCAAATGAAAAGATAATTATTTATAATAACAGATAATTTATATAATAATAGTTTGAATTCGAGTGAATTTTTATCAAAATTTGAAAATTCATCCAACTAGTCCAACATATTATTATTATACGTTTATGCAACTTGTTTTTTCTTTAATTATATACTAAGAATGTGTTCTGGGAAAGAGTATGCTAGATTGAAAATATTAATTTTCATGCAAAACCTTGTGAAGAGCTTTAAGTGGAAAAAACTTATTCAAGATGAAAATATCATCGTTGATTTTGTCCATTCATGCAAACAACCTCTCAATTCATCTTTATCCCCACAAATCCTAAAACATGTTATATATATTCGATTAAATCAACACAAATGTGTGTTTTCTACAGTATTTTCCTCTTACATAGAATTATACACGTGTGAAAAATAACATATACTTTTAAAATAAGTATGTAAGATTTTCATTTTATCCTTATATTTAAAATGAATTCTAGAATGTAAAATTCTCATTTTATATCCTTATATTTTAAATAAATTCTATAATGAATGATAAAAAGTTAGTATACCTATGCGATTAGGGTTTATAAGAGTTACTCCTTCGATTGGGTTGTTTGTTGTTCTAAGCTTCTGTTGTTCTTTTTGCCCCTTGTTGTGGTGCAAAGAGATTGTATTGGGTTTTGTTTTGAGTCTGTTTGAGTTTGTACGAGTTAGATTTGATTTTGTACGGGTTAGTTCTGATTTTGTATGGGTTAGTTTTTGAAATTGTACGGACTGGGCTGTACGGGTTTTTTAGTGGTAAATCTTTTGTCTCTCTATTTGTTGGTTTGGGAGACCAGAGAAATTGTCTCATTTTTTTTTTAGGTATGTATAAGGGTTGAACAACCCCTTAAGTGGTTCCTGTTATTCAATCTTTATTGTTGATAAAAAAAAAACCTATGCAATTATGTATAAGGGTTGAACAACCCCTGTGGTTCCTGTTATTCAATCTTTATTGCTGATAAAAAAAAAAACCTATGCAATTAGGGTTCATCAGAACCTCTTTTTCTCCATTGTGATTTCGTGCGCTCTATTAAAGCATCACATCAGACAAGGAATATTCATCTTCATTGACTGTAATAAGTTTTTTTTAGAGAAAATGGAAGTTGCAAAATCGAAATCTGCAGGAATTGGGATGATATAAATATGATGAAATATTCTTAGAGCGTAGCTTGTGAAGTGATGAGAATTGCAATTCCAGATCATGGAGGTTTAACGTATCTATCAATAACTTTGTTTTCAATGGCTTACCAATTCCAAAAAGGATGGAAGGTAAGAAAATTCTACATGACTTTTCTTAATTTCTTCAAACTACAAGGCATATTAATTATATGCTTACCTATACTCTCTTACAAATTTTTTTATATGCTATTGCTTTTGTAACAAGAAACTTTTGTTTGTTTTTATAGAATAACTTATCAATAAAAAACTTAAAATATTATACACTATATTCAGGAATTTTGTATAAAATACTAACCGTTTACTTTTCATTTAGACTCTAAATAAAGATGAAAACTAAATATTAACTAATATATATGATTACATTTTTTTTTACAGATATACATAGTGTTTACTAACATATTTAGTTTTTCTGTCTGAAGTTATTGTGTTTTGTTTATTTGACTCAATTTTTTTTTTTTTTCGTTAAGTCTTAGTCTTTTTTTTTATATTTATATTTTCTTTTCTTTGTGTTTCTACGCTTGAGTCATTGTCTTGTTTTTTTTGTAATCAAGGTTCATCATAACCTTCTTTTCTCCATTGCGATTACGTGCTCTCTACTAAAGCACAACATCATTCAAGAAATATTTATCTTCATTGACTCTAAAGAGGTTTAAGTAGGAAAAACTTATTCCAGATAAAAAGATCATTGTTATCCCTTGCCCATTCCTGCAAACAACCTCCCAAAATCCTAAAACACGTCATATACCTTCATTTAAATAAACACAAATATAACACTAAAAAAAAAATACCAGGATTTTTAAAAGAGGTTATAAGAACCTTCATTAGTACATGGGTTCTTTTAAACCCAAGATAAGTTCCTATAGTTTTTGTATTTTTCACTTTCCCCTATTGTTGGTGGCACAATACTTCTCAGGTTTTATTTTTTCATAGACTACAACTTCCTCACCTTTTTTCAGATTTTTACACATTCTTCATTCGAAAGTTCACCTCTCTCACGTTTAAACATTTATCAATCCCTGAAAAATTATCTCATGTTCCTTCAGCTCTCTCACGTTCCTTCAGCTCTATCACGTTCTTCCCTTCCCGTTCTTCTCTTTGTTCTTTCCTCTGAAACTTCATTTCTCACTATGTTTTTGTCATAGTATTATTAATATTATTATTATGGTGTGTTTATGCAACTTGTTTTTTCTTTAATTATATATTCAATTATAGTATACATTTTCACAGGAAAAAAATGAAAGTTCATGCAACTTTGTTTTGTATTTAATTATTTACTCGATTATAGTATACATGTAGTTTCGAACATTTAAATTGTCTGTTTTCATACATGTGTTATAAATTATATGATTTATAAAAAGTAGTTTAATTATATATATTTTTAATAAAGATGTAATTAATGTTCAGATGAATTAATATGCTATTTCACATTAATTTTTTGTGGATGGTAAATTATAATTAAATAATTATATATACTATATATAATTACAAGTGTCAGCTCCTTACAGTTTTGTGTCCTTCGACGGAGGATCAAGAATGTGCCTCGGGAAAGAGTATGCTAGATTGAAAATATTGGTTTTTATGTACAACCTTGTGAAGAGATTTAAGTGAAAAAAAATTTATTTCAGAGATCATAGTTAATCCTTGTCCATTCCTGCAAACAACCTCTCAATTGATCTTTATCCTCACAACCCCTAAAACACATCATATATCGTTGTTTAAATCAACATTTGTGTTTTCTACAATACTTTCCTCTTATACGAAATTGTGACAAATAACATATATTTTAATGATAAGTATGTAAGATTCTCATTTTATCCTTATATTTAAAATGAATTCTAGAATGAATGATAAAAAGTTGTATTTAAAATAAATGATAAAAAGTTAGTATACCTATACAATTAAGGTTCATCAAAACCTTTTTTCTCTATTGCGAATACGTGCGATCCATTAAAGCACCGCATAAGAGAAATAATATTTATCTCCATTGACTGTAATAAATTTTTTTTTAGAGAAAATGGAAATTGCAAAATCGAATTTTACAGAAATTGGAATGATATAAATAGGATGAAATATTTTTAGAACGTAGCTTGTAAAGTGATGAGAATTGCAATTCCACTTCAAGGAGGTTTAACGTAGCTATCAATCTGGAGGTTTAAAGTGGCTATCAATGACTTTGTTTTCCATAACTTACCAATTTCAAAATAACTTACCAATTTCAAAGGAATGGAAGGTAAGAAAAATGTACGTGACTTTTCTTAATTTCTCCAAACCACAAAGTATATTAATTATATGTTTATTTATTTATGTTCTGTTACATTTTCTTCTGTCTGTCATTGCTTTTTATAACAATAAACTTTTGTTTCTTTTTATAGAATAACTTATCAATAAAAAAACTTAAAATATTACACATTGGGAAATTTTGTATAAAATACTAACCGTTTCCTTTCATCTAGACTCTAAAGATAAAAACTAAATAACTAATATATATGATCATATTTTTTTTATATAGATATCATTAGAATCAGAATAAATAATAAATCACTCTGATAGGAATAAATTTTAGTCTCTAAGATAATGTATATCTTAGTTTATATAATGATAATTTTTTTAAATTTTAATTGCTATTTAATAATTTTTTGAAAGATAATTTAAAATAAAATTCAAAGACTATAATAGTGAGAGGTTTTAAAGGGGACAGTGAGAAACATAAATTTTACTTTTTTTCAGTATTATTATTTAAAATTGTAGATGCTATATTTATTTATTTTTATAGATATTATATTTATTTATTTTTATTATTAAGAAAAAAATAAATAAACATAAATGAGGATGAGTCAATCCTTATACAAAATAAAAAATAAAAGAATTAAAACTGTACACCCCTGTTCAAACATCCAGAAAAAAAACAATTTATTGAAAGATGAAAATAATTCTAAAACTTATATAAATTTGAAAGATAGAAAATAAATTTGAGAACATATTCCATATAATTACCTTTTTTTTAAGCAATATTTAATACAAAATGTTTGTTCCAGAATTACAAGAGTAGAATAGAAATAAAGTTACAAAGTTGATCACCAACTTTTATTTTATATGTCGGATTTTTTCATGAGTATGACATTGTGTTTTTGAGCTTACAACTTTTCAAGTTAAACAGAAGTGGATGATACTAAAACATTGTTACGATATTCAGTCAAAGCCCACATCGGAAAAACAATTCTATATAATGGATAATGAAGCAAACAGTTTCTCTTATACGCCCCCAAGGTTTCCTGCCACAATTAACACACACACCAATATTAAACAATGTTGCTGCTATGATATAATATCATACATAACTAAGAGTCAATTAAAAATGATAGAGATTGGAGATGTACTTGTTGTGGCCAATCGCCATCTTCTAATTGAGAATTAATGAGTAACTTTGCAGCACGGTGAAGGGGAGTTGGATCTCTCTCAGCCTACATGCAAAATTTAGAAAATGAGTAAGAAGAACACTTACTTTGGATACAATAATAAACCATAGATGTTGAAATCACACATATGAACATGAGGAGAATACCTGACTAGCAAGAATCAAAGCTAATAGAGCCCAAGCTGTTTGACCAATATTTGATCGATTCCCTTCAAGAGGCACATATGTCTTCGTTGCACATATTCATTCATTAATATTTATAGGTAATGACATTTAAGTTAATGGAAATTATAATCACAAATAGTCATTTAATTACAAACCTTCGTGAGACATGATAGATAACTTTCTCCCCACCCACCATTACTCTCAAGATACTCATGCTCAATTACTATGTCAGCAAGAAATTCCGCAGGATTTAGATGCTACAAATTAATAAATAAAAAAAAATCACATCTACATTAGCTAACAAATTTATACATATTTAACAAATATTTAACAAGTGAAATTCAACGTGAAGTCCCTTAAATAATTAAATAAGTTTTAACTCAATAAAGTTTTATTCTCATGTTATGATTATTATTATACTTATTAATATGATTATGAATATTAATATAATTAATAATATAAAAATTATTAATATCAGTCATATTATTAATTTCATTAATATTATTATTATTATTATTATTTAAATTAATAATATTATTAATTATTCATAATACTAATATTATTAATATTTTTGTTAATATTATTATTAAATATTGTTAATTTTATAATTTTAATAGTATACATATCTATTAGTTATTATTTTATAATGATTATTTATAGTTATTATTTATCATTATTTATGAATATTAGTTATAATTTTATAATTATTTATATTATAATAATATTTTTAATATTATGTATATAACTATTATGATTAATATTATTAAAAAATTTTAAATTATTTATATTCTTAATATTATTAATAAAGATATTTATATTAATAATATTAAATTCATTGTAAATATAGATTTGTGGGTAAAATTGGTAGATAATGTAAAATTTACCTGCAGATACATATCTGTGAATAAGAATCTATAGATAAAATTAAATTTATCTACGGATTCAAATTCATAAATAATATTAATTTAACTACGTATTTAAATCAATAAATAATATTTGTAAATAATATTATATTTATCTATAAATTCAGACTCGTGATAAAAATCTATAAATAAATCAGATTTTTTTTAGTAATTGTTAAAGAAAGCATCAATTCAAACTTACTTCCAACCACTTTTGAGCTATTGCTGGCTCCCACACAGATACACCTCCGTTTTTACTCTGTGGTAATCAAACTTCTAGTTTAGTAAAAAAAATCATAAATCACAAATTTAAATGTGTAGAAACTTCAATTAAAGAAATTATAAAAATAAATAAATTAGAGAAAAACATGTGCATAAGTTAAACAATTAAAATTTAAATGGAAAGAACGCAACGTTGTACTGCAATATTAATTATTCAAGAGCTTGCCCATAAAATTTAAGAAGTATAAAATTAAATTTTATGTAAATTGTTTAAGGTATAACAAAAGTCTTAACATAAAAAGAAGGGACTGAAATTAAATTTAAGATTTATATGATAAAACTCGAAAAAGAAGTCAAGCAAAAATAAAATAGCTTGTTTTATACCATCAGAAAAAATAGAAATGACTTTACTTTTAATAATTAGCATTTTATGCTTTAAATTATGTAGAGATGGATTACTCGTCTGCTTTATGCAACATTTTTTAAGTTACCATTTTTACAAAAATAAAGGCAATAGATCACAATTTTTATGATACTCACCTGATGTGACAATATAAAATTGACTGAATCATATAATCTTTCAAGTTGCAATTTTTCTCCCACAATCTCTTCTGGCAACATAGATAAAAGTAAACAACACTGAAACATGAAAGATTAGTTAGTTAGAACTATATAACATATGTATGTTGTTATCCATTAAGTTATTTAACAAATTAAAATATTTTGTAACGTAATTACTTAAATACCTTCATACACTCTGCAGTGTCGTCAGAAACTTGTAATGCATGGTCTCTGTCAGCAAAGGTCCAAGACCCTTTAGAAATGTGATGAAACATACTCTTAAAATCTCCTGAACGATTTTCCACTACCTATAATATTACAATATCAATTCATTATTTCTATTAAACCATTGAATATCTAGTTATGAATATATTGAATATTAATTAAAAATGATGTTTCTTGTAATTTTATTATATACTCACCTGAGATTTCTTGATAAAATCATGCGCTTTTGCAAGTGTGGGACCAAGATCATCAATTAGATTAGTAGCAAGAAGAGCTTGAACAATGAAACCAGCATCCCAAGATTGTGAATTAATTCCCTACATATACACACAATTGCATTAATTAAAATATCATATTTAATGATTATCGTATTGCTAGTGATTAAAAATAAGATGATGTTAGTTGAGTTTGAGTTTAGATATTAGAATTCTTTGGTGAAAAAAAAAATGACAATTCAGTTGTATTATACTTGTATACACATTCCATCTTCTGAAAGCCATAAATAATCTGGGATCCTTGCAATGTGCTTCTTAAAAGCATCTCCATTTGGATCTTCTACCCAACATGCAAGCATAGATAAAGCCTACAAGGTAAAGGCGTATTTAAATGAAGTCTCTTTCTAGAGAAAAACTAAGAATTCCAATTGATGCATTCTAGAAATAATATTTATGATTTAAAATTATTATGATTACCTTGTTCACACACCCACCAGTTATATACCGTGTATTTTCATCTTCATAGTGAATAAGCTTCATTGTTACTTCAAGTGCTTTTTCTCTAATCAACTTATTGAAAGGCCAACGTGTAAGAAGTGGCTCAGTAACTAAATAAGCACTATCCCATATTAGATCTTGTATCCAATGATGGGGATAATAGAGATCTTCCTG
>Ga0123342_1006291_pt1 | contig 16568 bp, 7 predicted proteins | sample Turbeawhitnodule_FD_89960 | JGI IMG/M metagenome (GOLD analysis project Ga0123342, IMG submission 89960) | Root nodule microbial communities of legume samples collected from Mexico - Turtle bean Mexico white nodule | ecosystem: Host-associated > Plants > Roots > Nodule | place: Mexico: Nepantla... | reverse complement strand
TATATATATATATATATATATATATATATATATATATATATATATATATATATATTTATTGGTTCATAACTTATTTGTATGAACCAATAGACCCTATGTTAATAGTGTGATGAGATTGATATCTATAAGCTAACATGTATCTTCTTAAATCTTCTTGAATGATCATTAATTTAAATTAGCATTCATGCAAAACATGATTCAAAAGTAGATAATATTATTGAAAATGGAAGTTGCAAATTGTTCATTGTAAGCAGAAGAACATGTATTGTTGTGTGTTTAATGAGAGTGTGGTAATGAAAGAAAATGAAATTAGGAAGATAAGGAAGAAAGGTATTTGATGCATGCATGGATATAGAAAATAGGATAACAGAGAGAGTGATAGAAAAAAAAAAAAAAAGGAACACGTGAAGGGAATTTGCAAGGGAAGGGGTGAATATATGCTGTAACACTGAACACATAAACGTAGTGTAGTTGTTAGCCACAGTTGATTCTGGCACATTGATGCTAACAACTCCTCATCAATCAAAAGGGTCCCCCACTCACATATATATAGAATGCATGCATCACTTCTTTTGTTTCACTCTGCATCTCTCACATTTCATATATTCATATCACTAATCTCATCATCATAATCAAATCACCTTTAAACAACTTTTCAATTCTTTTAAACTTAATCACTTCTTTCTTTTATCTTTTATCCTTAACATTCTATCACAATACTAGTATATGTCCCTTGGAATTGTGATATAGGAAACAAACATAATCATTTTTAATTGTATAGAAAATTAAGATAAAAAATATATAACCCACTTATGTTATTATAGGAAAATTATGAAATAGAAACTAATTTTACTTAAAAAATAATAATTAGTTATTATAGTTACTAAATTAGAGACTAAAAAATTGTTGATTTCTAAATTAGTTTCTATTATTTTTAAATAGTTTCTAAATTGATAAATATTTTAACTATCAATTACTTAGATTTTAAATTTGGTAACAAAAACCTTAGTAGCTAATTAGATACCAATTTAAAAAACCATTTAATAATAATAGAAACTAATTTAAAAATAAAAAATTGTTTTTAATTTCTAAAATAATCTCTAATTTAATCACCACATCAATTAATTATTTTTTTATGAAATAGGTTAAGTGTGTAGTAATGTTTTATCTACGAATTTTAATTTTGTTTACTATACACAATTTTTTTCCGTACGGAATACCAATTTTTTTAGTGAAACTCTGTCTTATTATTAAATAAATTAATAATAATATAACACTTGAAGGTGAAAATTCATAAATTTTAATAAATATAACTAATTATTGGCTTAATTATTATTTTGGTCATTAAGTTTTATAAAAACCTTTAATTTTGTTCTTTTGAAATTTTTTTAAAAAATTTGGCACTTTTGTATTTTGTTAAATCTGTAAGTTAGAAGCAACTATCCTTAAAAATGAAAAAAAAATACCATTTATTAAGTCTGTGTATAAATACATTAAAAACAATTAATAATTTACTAAAAAAATAAGAAAAATTCATCTTTCAACAGCAAAAAAATTAGAGAAAGTATGGACAATTAAAATCTAGATTTAATAAAATATACAGAACCAAAATTGTAGATCGAAAAGAAAAGAACAAAATTAAAATGTCAATTTTGAATAAATTTTTTGAAGAATAAAAAAAGAATGATAATTTTGGGAGACGAGCTTCTGGTTCCATGATAACAATCACTCATTCATGCATCACTATACATAATCCATACAGTCACATCAACCTAATTGTTATGATTAAAACATCACACTTACTGTGCCATAAGGACACACGATTCGTTACACACACCCCCCAAACATTACCTTACACACCTACCCACACCAATCTATATCAACTCTTTCTTCTTCTTCTTTTTTCTCATTAATATTTTAATATTCCAATGCTACACTTTAATTATATATTAAAAAGTAAGATTAATTATAATTTATTTCGCAAAATCATCTTACAAAATGATAATTATTGTAACTTGTATATCATAGTAAGTTCAAGAATGTGAATTTGTCTTACGTATGCATAAACTTTTAGCATGAATTAGAGTACTGTACGACCTAGGTTGAAAGATCTTAGTATTTTATGTGTTTGTTTTATTTGGTGTTGTTTTGATCTTAGTATTTTATGTGTTTGTTTTATTTGGTGTTGTTTTGTTCTACTCTTCTCGCGTTTGTGAAGGGGTAAAACAGAAATTAAAGATAAATTAATTATTATAATATTTTTGGAGTGATAAATAAATTGGAAAAAAAAGAGTGACGTCAGGTGACATAACCTCCCCTGTCTGTGACGCAGTTGCAATAGAAGAATCCCTTTGAAAACATGCGTGCGTGGTGGAACGAGTCAAGAAGGTCCCACTGGCACTGACAATGACCAAAACGACCTCGGCAACTTCACCCTTATGCTATCCCTCTGCATATTAGGATTGGGGGTACCACGATTTGACGCTGGGACCTTTTCGTAATTCCAACCCCTTCCACGTGGCGGCCTCTCATTTGCTCCCTCCTCTGTCGTAGAATGATTTGACTGCGCGCAGAGGCTGAGGATCAGGGATCTTGACGTCACAAAAGGCATGCATGAATAGGGTCCGTCTGATGGAGATGGGAATGATGCGATCAATCGCACGGACTACGAGACTCTCTACCTGCTGCCATCACACGCTCCAACTTGGACCCTAGTTAGCGTGCTATGCTATTCTACGCTACGTATTTATTATTTCAAAATAATATTATTATTAATTATTATTATTATATAACTATACTATATAGTATTGACTGGTTATGAATAGGTCTGACAAAATTAATTCGATTATTAAAATTAAAATTTTATTAGAATCTTGCATTTTCATTTATCCCCAGAAAGTGATGTCACTCGAATTTTTACTCTATCTTCTCCATCACACTGTTATTTTCAAGTTACACCACACACCAAAAATAACAAGGAATATGGGTTTATTATCATATGTAAATTAAAACTACCAATTTTTTTTTATTAATTATTAATAGGATACAAGGTGTTCAAATTATTGTGGTTATTCAAAATAAAATAAATTATTTTTTAATAATAAATGATGATAAAGAAGTGATAAACTCTTTTTTAAAAATTGATCTATTTTCGATTTAATTTTATGGGAGGATTTATTTATTATCCTACTATATCTACTATCTCTATAAGTATTTGTATGACCCAAATAAAAAAAATTAGTTTTATTGAGAATATTTGCATAACAAGACAAAATATTCAATTCAGAAAATTATGTTCAATATGTTTATAACCATATTTCTTCTTCTTCTACACATTTTCTTAATCATCTTAAGAAACCTGTTTGAATCAATGTTTTGAAAAATTCTTTGTCATCGTCTTCATTGCCATGATTATAAAGTGATTAGTTCAGCACTAGAAAAATAATAAAAATAACGTTACACTATTTTGGTAAAATTATATAAAATGAATGTTTACGTGGTGAATAATAAGAAAAATTAAAGTGGTGTTTATTCTTAAAAAAAATGTTTATTTTAATATATTTTTTAAAGATGACATGAAGATTGAATTAAAGTAGTTGAATTGAAGGGTTTGTTGGGTAGAAGAAGAGACATTAATTATTAATTATGAACAGCATTAATATCTTAGATGTTTAAGGAGTATAAAAAAGTAGGTGTTATAAATGAATTGAATTGGAATTTGGAAGGCCTGTGATGAGAAGAATGCGTGAAGAAGAAAGAAAAAAGATGAATTAATGCAAAAAAGATTGTGATATTGGAAAAAGATAATCTGGGAGTGTTCCAAAAAGTGTTGGTGATATCATCATGATCATCATCATCACTCAATTTAATTGTTTCTTCTTCCATAACTGACTCATCTTGCTTTTCCTTGTTCCTGCCATTTCAGGCATGCATGCATGCATCTCACCTTTCTTAATGGAACCCTCATTCAATTCAATTCCTCTTTCAATTCCCATAAACATCTTAAACACTCCTTTTCTCATTAGTTTATCTAAGAACCCTAATTAGTTATTTATGTTTTCAATAAAAGGTTTAATCATCATTTTGAAAGAAGAATACTTAATGTTTGTATGCATTGTCTGAAAAAAAGCTCTTAAGATTCTTAAATTAAGCATTTTAAAATCAATTTTAGGTGTTAAAAAATAATAATTTAAAATTTTTAAAAATAATGTTGAAGAAAAATAATTTTAGGGAGCAAAGCCAAACTTCAAATATTTTAAAAGGAGTAAAAAAGTGATTTCAAATTTTAGGATGATGGAAAACAAAGATAAAAAGTTATAGGGACCAACAATAAATTAGTAAGCCTTTTCTAATTTAATTATTATAAAATTTTATTATTTTGCACTACTCTCTCTTGAAATTGAATCCATCATTAAAAAATAGACCTAGACACATTCCAGAACAAATATATTTTAATTCTGTATTGTATTTCAGAATACATATATTAATATATTTTAAATTGGATATTCCAAAATGCATTCATGAAAAATAAATTATAAAATGTACAATGTATTTATTTTTTAAAAATAAATTTTTTTAAAAATTTATATTTAAGAATATACGTATAAAAATTGTGTTCTGAATTGTACATTACAAAATAAAAATTATATTCTAAATAGTACAACTTAAAATGTAAATTTAAAAATTTTAACTTTTATGGGAGTGCAGCTTGAAAATAAGAGGGTGTGGAATGCAACTTCCATGATTTAAATCCACAGATACCCAATTCAGAAACTTGGCCCATTAGTTTCTTTTGTCTTGAATATACTTTTGATATGTATTTTAAATTAACTTATAATTACAATTCTCTAGTACTTTTTTAAATTAATATCTACCTATTTTAATTTTTAAAATTAATTTTTAATTTTATTATAATTATTTCTTTTAATAGATTTTTTTACCTGACATTTTGAATTCTCTTTTTTATCAACAAAAATCTAAATTTATTAATTTGCTTTCAATTTGTTCTAATCAAAACTCATCAATCAAAATTTCAATTTCACAAGACATTAAAAAGAATCTCATTTTGAATTCTTTAATTCCAGACTATATAATGCTTTTTAAGTTTGTTTAAATTTTTAACTTTCTTTTTAATGTAATTTTGTAATCATTTTTAAACATTATAAAGGAAGAATCTTAGGGATTTATAAACCAAAAAGTGACAAAAAGAATTTTTTATAGTGATTAAAATTAAATTTAAATATAAATTTATACAGAAAATTAAATCACATATGAATAAAAATATAATTAAGCCTTAAAATATTAAAAAAAAAACCTTTTAATATCTTCCAAGCCTATTTATTTGATGGGAAAATTAAAATTGAAAATTTGGAAAGGTTACTACTATCAATTACCAAATCTACAATTTTCCTTTGCTGATTTATGTTTCATCCTTTGCCTTTATATTTCTTATAATTTATTTCTTGCATTTACTTTTAAAGTTTCATTATTTATTTGTTTTTCAAGTTATACAATATTTGTTTAATTTTTGCATTTCTTCTTTTAATAATCTCTTTATACAAAATAAAATATTTGATAATTACTTTAATCACTTTGACTATACACAAATTGATTTTATATATATACATACAATTTAACTACTCTTAAAACAATGAATGAGATTTATATTGTCATATTTAAAACAATCAAATTTATTATTAAATTTAGCTTTAGAGATGTATTGAGTGTGTTTTTGTAAATATTCAAAATGGAAAAGTTTATGACAATTTTAGCCTAAATAAAAAAGAACATATATAAGATTCAACAGTTAATACATTACTTTTTAGTTAATTCTTACTTTTTCTATTTTTATCACATACAATTTATCAATTCCAATATAAAATAAGTCATATTTTCTTAGATTTTTAAAATACGATAATCATTTTATAATAAAATAAATTATTTTAAAATTGCTTTTCACCTTAATCTATCAAAATATGAAACTTATACAAGGTGAATTTATTATTTTTTTCTAATAATTTGTCTCTATTATCACTTTTAGTTATTGTTGTTAAATAAATAATAATATAATATTAATTTATAATATAAAATTGAATCTAATTTCATCAAATTAATTTATAAAATACAATTCGATCATACATATTTTTTAGTTGATGCGAAATTATTTAATCCGATCATATATCACGTCAAACTTAATTCTACTCATTCTTGAATTTCTTCTAAAGTCATATAAAAGTATAACAAAATAGTTATATATATATATATATATATATATTTATTTTGAATTGTACTTTTATGTCTTGATCTTTGACTGAACTTATAATGTTCTTGTATACGGGACTAAGACAATAAAGGTAAACCGGTTGAACAATTGATTTCTCCTCTTCGATCGTTTTTCACTTTTTATTTCCTTCACTCCCAAGTCTCGAGTTTTGGTTCTCGGTCGCAAATGTACATGCAAAAAGTACTCTGATGTGTAATGAGTGTTGTATTGATTACATACCTTTGCTTTGTCTGATGTGCTTATTTATATAGTTTGTTATGGATTATATTATTGATGGTCAATATTTAATGTTTATAATCATCAAAATGAAAATATCTTATTTGTTGCACATTCTTTTTTACCTTGAGACTTTTATCCTTATCCGGTCGAACAACCTTCAATACAAGTGTTATAAATCATTCCCTATTGGTACATATAGAGATTTGATTGTGTAAATTTTTCTTAATTTCCATTTCAGCATCAATGCAACTTTCTTTTTGTTTTGTCACATATTTTTTACTAATCTACTAAATCAATGACTAATTTGTTAGTGGTAATGTTACTCTTGTTAATCAATGAGTTTAATATGTGTGGGAGATCCCACATGATAAAGAAAGACATTTCATAGTATAAAAGTGAATGCAAATATCATCTTATGATCAAGTTATATGAGGTTGAATTAACCTTAACCTTAAAATTCACTTTTGAATAAAATGGTACTCACTTACAACTTAGAGTTTGGACTAATGTAGAAGTTTTATTTTTCAAGCCAAAATTTGAATACAAGTGGACCAATGCACATACTATGAAAGAATCTTACAAATGAATTGCAAAATTCAGTTCAGCCACCTAAGTTTTCAGTGATTTGAGAGCATAGCTTGAAACTTAGAGTGAGAAGCATTGTGATGATTTCATCGTTTTTGGAAGTTGAACATTTTGATTCCAAATGCAAAAATAAGTGCAAACAAAACTGAGAAACCAGCCACCACAACTGCAACTACTCCAAGAAAATCATGTTCAAACCCAAAATAACTCTTCACAAATTCTTCAACCCTTAATCCATTCTCAAGTGTGTTCATGTCATCTCCATATTGGGAAGCCACCAATCCATACAAGGTCCATGCAACAGGGCAAACCCAATAGTACCATTTCCACCATATTGGTATTCTCTGCATATATAGTTTTGTTCCCAAAATGAATTTCATGTTAGGTAAAAGATGTTACATAAGTTATAAAATTTGATTAGAATGCATAAACTATATCCATTTTCTTAAAACTGACATCCTAGGATTGTAATGTGCTATAAGATTATTTAATTTTACAATAATTACTTTAAAACATTGTATATAAGATATGCTTTTTATATTCTAATAGAAGAAAAAATAATCATGTTTTAAATATAAACACATTTCAACTAATTTCACTTTACTTAATGATTTTACATGTTTAAACTTGTACACCATCTTCAATAAACTTAACAGAGTAATTTATATAATTTTTTTATTTTATTTTATGAAATCTAGAAAACTAAATGAACTCAACTAGTGTTTTTAATAACAAAAGTTAAGTGTTTTTGTTTATAGTTGTATTGATGTAGTAAATTTTGATTGATTGATGTATACTATAATGATAACTAGGATTTTACTGAGAATTCAAAAGATAAAGTTATTAATATTCTCATTTCTAGTCGATATGGGATCTTCAACACATCCCTCTAACGCCGAACATGACACCTCGTGTGTGAGATAACATATTATGGGTGGTCCGATAACGACCCGATAGTGAGTGACACAATAGTTATCGGACCCGATAGCGAGTCACACAATAGGCCCAACAAACACTCGTTATGATAGGCTTTAAATGACTCTGATACCATATTAGTATTTTCATTTCTAGTCGATGTGGGATCTCTAACAAAAGTTTCTATTAGAATTCACACAATTCACATGCAAAAATACATCAAAGATCCGAATAAATGTGTATTGCTGTCAATTATTTTAAGAAATTTCACTTGTTCTGTTTTTAGAACCAATATTCTTGATGCACTAACTAGCATACGCCTAATAAATATCTTTGAAAAGATGTGAAAGTTAGAGGGAAAGTTGTAACAAACCGATAAGGGAATGATGAAGCCTGAGAAAAGGCACCATACTGCATAGAATGAGGTGGACAATATGCCAGCAATGTGTGGGTTAGGAGTTATGGCCATGGTCATCATACCATAGAAAGTGTAGTATAAGAAACTGAAGTAGGTGTAGTAGAGGTTCCAGAACACCTTTGATGCTGTCCATTCAAATCCCATCATGGCATATACTATGATACCATATATCAGAGCCTGAACCAAGATGTGGGGAAGCTCTATAATAACCTGCACTTCATCATATGCAACCCTTAAAATCTCATGATATGTGTCCCATAAATTGTATCAGGTCAGAAAGTATGGTCTACTTTTGATTTAAAGTAAGTTTACATGGCACTTTAATTCAAAGTTAAATATATAATTTATTTTCTACCAGATTTTCAATTCAGTCTTTGTATGTAAAAACTTACTACATCAGTTTCTATATATGTAAACATACTATATCAACTCATTCTGTGTTTGTGTCAGAGTTAACTCCTTGCACATTTTTAATTTGTTTCTATGTGTAATGCATTTTTAATTTTGTTTCTGTTTCGATATGTCCAATATTCCCACGTGGTTTAGCAAAACGAAATTAAGAAAAATTTAAATACACTTTCATATACCTTCATCCTTAAATCTCGAGGTATCTTTTAAGGACAAAACCGTGATGAAGTTCTAAACTCTGAAACGAATAATATTTTAGATGTATTGATTGACCTAGTTATATCATATTAACGAACTTGAGATCGGAACAATTTCTTTATGTAAAGTCCAAATTAGACCAAATTAAATTAAGAATGTGTAACACTTTGGATGAATAATTTTGAATAAATTTTTATGTGTAAGATGTAAATTGAAGACTAAAACTATTTATTATTTTGAGAGATTGTGATAACTATTTGCCAATTGAAGTGGAGTACTAATACCTGTGAAATAGCATATGGTAAAGCTGAATACATTCCTGCAGCTCTCTCCCTGTAGAAGACTGTTCTCTCAATTGCTACTATAGGCTGCACTGAGGCACCATTTACAACCCCAATGAAGGTAACAGCAGCATACATTGAACCCATTGCATCAAAAAGATCTTGTTCCTTTTTCCTGAAATTTTTTGTTTCAAATGTTGAGAATTTTTCTTTTTAAATTCATATGCACCCTCTAGTTATACATTTAATTTGGAACAGAACGACCCTGTGAAGGTTTTTACTGTTAAAAGAATTGAAAAGTAAGAATCAATAAAAGTTAGTTTGTTTTGGATATTTTTTTTCAAATTTACTCAAACCAATAGTGAACACCCATGTGAGATCTTTGAACCAATAGTACATTGTGATGAGTTTTTATTTTATTTTCCAAATACCTTTTCAAGCCAACGTTCAAAAATATCAGTCCAAACAATAAGCCTGTTGTTGTGGTAAATAGGAGTCTAACTGCAGTATATGATGTGTTCCGCCAATATGACAAGTGTTGTTTCCATAGGCACGCTAAGAGTTGTGCCATGAAACTCTGTGAATGCTGACTATGAAAATATAAATCTCTTGAACCTTGACATGGTACACCAAGCTCCTGAATCACTCTTTTGTTTCTCCTGATTAATAAATAGGAAGCATCAGAACCTATTCATGATCTTTCAGCACTTTTGCATTGAGATCCTGAGCTCAGGAATATATAACATTTAAAAGGCCAATTTGGTTGGAGAAAACACTTTTGTTTTTATTTCCTGTCTTCACAATCTCTGACAAATGTGTCATCTTATTGTAAGGAGACAGTGAAAACAACAACAGCATGTTTCTTGTACAAAACTTTAGAATCAGAGAAGGTAAAATAAGATGACATTTTGCAATAATTTGAGAAAAAAAACCCTCATGTTCTCATGAATATGGAACATTGGACTATGAAGCTTTGGCTCTAAAGAAACAAAAATTATTGCTTATTTCCAGCCAAATATTTGCTGTTCTGGTAATATGTTATAAATGATAGTGGTGCAACTAAGGAGTCTAACCTGTGTAGTTCTGAATTTTTGTACACATCTGTGAAGTCAATCTTAAGACTTGCCTCTTTTGCCGCTGATGTGACTTCCAACATCCAGGTTGCTGGATTATAACCATCTTTGATCTGAGGAACTCCTTGAACAGACTATGGTAATCAATAAGTAAAGATGTTAATGCTATAGCAGCAACTAGTATGCTCAATCCCATTTACACTAAAAGGTATTCGAGCCAGATTCTCCATCAATGTTTAATCATTGACATGAGACTTACCTCAAAGTACTGGATCAGATGGGAAGAGTTGCTGCCAATTGGACCAGAATATATCTGCTCCCCTCCCAATTTCAGAAGTAACAGCTGCAAAGGTTGGTATTGAAGTGCTTAATTATTATTTCATAAATGTAGCATGGTAAGAACCTTGGAAGAATCACATCAGGAAAGATAATTACTATAGTTGAGTTGAGAGTCTCAGACCTCATAGACTTTACACTAGAATCTCATGCTTTTCAATGTAGGACTTAAGTTGCATATCATGCAATTGATCCTAACAGTAAGACTTCTTACCTCATCAAAGGCGTCAAATATATCGATACTTGGCTGGTGGATGGTGCACACCACAGTTCTACCTGTGTCCACAGTGTTCCTCACAGTTCTCATCACAATTGCAGCTGCTCTAGCATCAAGGCCAGAGGTTGGCTCATCCATGAAAATTATTGATGGGTTGGCTACAAGTTCAACTGCAATTGTAAGCCTCTTGCGCTGTTCAGTTGACAATCCAGTCTGTCCTGGCAATCCAACAAGTGCTTCTCTTAATGAATTAAGCTCTACAAGTTCCATAACTTCCTCAATGAACATCTGCATAAGTGTGTTGAAGTCAATAAGCTGTAATACTTCTAATAACACATTTTAGTGCTTGTCAAAGGTTGCTGATCCCTGAATAACTTTTGTGCACTTTGAACAATATTATGATATTTTGGACCTTAGCCAAGTTTGTTAGAACTTGAATTCTTGAGAAGAGTTCAATCCAAAAGATTTGTCTTTTATGTGGAGAGTCTCAAAGACTATTATATCAAGTAGTTTATTTTACACACTTTAAGAATCCACCTCCATGGTAACTTTTACTTTGATGCTAAACCCTTTTACTTCGCCAACTTTACTATCACATATCGGTTTACACCATAATCCAGCCTATAGGTAACCCTTTCTATAGTACAACTCTCAATGGAAACATCAATTGAGAGGACTTAAGCATATGAGGAGAGTCTAACCTGAAATACTAGTCCATCAGGTTAGAGAATCTCAAAGTACTGCATAAACAGAGACTATTGAGGTTGTTGTTGTTGAGCAATTATATGATATTTGATTCAGTTTTATTTTAAATCATGAAATTCATGGCTCTAGTTTTGAAAAGAAAATTGTTCTAAAGCTACCTTTCTAGTTTCTTTATCAACTTCTGGAGATAAACGAAGCCATGCTGAGTATAGCAAGGACTCAAAAACTGTAACATTGGGTGAGTGGATATCAAGTTGTTCACAATATCCTGATATGCGAGCAAATGTTTCTTGTTTCTTTGGGTATCCGGATATTGTGATGCTTCCTTCAATGTATCCACTTGTTTTCCTTCCAGACAGAACATCCAGTAGAGTAGTCTTGCCAGCACCACTTACACCCATCAGAGCTGTTAGCACCCCTGGCCTAAAAGCACCATTAATACCTTTCAGAAGTTCAAGACGATGCTCACTGATTCCTTGACTTTTCATTTCCTACAATTATGTTAACATAGTCAAAAAGTGTATTATAGAGTATATTGCTGGCCTTTTTGATACTTTTAAACAGGTTAAACTAAGTATTTGATCCAATAAATGACACTTAGGAATTAGTCTATCTATGAAAAAAGAGTTGAGTTTTAGTCCTCATTCAACCTTACTAGTACTGGTAAAGATAGTTATGTGCTGTTACTGTGCTTCTTAAGTTTTATCTCAAAAAGTTGATGTTTCAATCCTTATACACCCTTATAGGAACTAAAACTTAATTTTTTTTACACATTCCTAAATGAGTGTAACCTACAAGGACTAAATGAATAATTTAACCTTTTAAATGTGACTAATTACGCATAAACAGAAAGGTTAATTGAAATATATATTAAACATAGGTACCTGTGGCATGTCTACAGAATATCTTATCTCGTCAAAAGTGAGGAATAGAGGTTGAAAAGGAAGAACCATGCCTCTCCTTCCACTATCACTAGCTTTGTTGTTTTTATCAACTTCTCCAGAAGAGGGCCTGGATGATGGACTTGCTTCTTTGTCCATCTTTGTATCTGTTTATCATCATGTTATGTTATTTATGGATTAGAACTTCAACTTATAAGCACAGAACCTATAGCTTAGAACTTAAGTACTCACCAGAAGAATTCTTTCTTGTTGGTAACTGAATGAACTCTTCAGCCATTGAAGCATTTCTCTCGAGCAACTTCTCTTCGGATAGCCCTGCTTGATCCTTTCTGAATGCTAAGCAAGATATTCAATTATCAGAATGCATTTGTGTTCAGAAAAGAAGTTCAACTAAAGATCACAGCTTAAAGATGGCACTTACGACTGAGATATTGCAAAGCCAGGGTGAAGAGAAAGTTGAAGAGAAAAACATAACCAATCAAAGCTCCTATTCCAATCCAATACCAATACGCTTGTGGGAAAAATCCACGAGATTTCAGTATCAATACTCCCAATGTTTCATTGGAATTAGGACTAACCTGAAAAATATCTCAGCCAATTATCTTATATAAATATCATTTTCCTTGGCTCATTCTTCTTCATAGAACTTCTTCACCATTAAAAACAAAGGGTATTGATTTTACCTTTCTCCAACTATGCCCAAGAAACTCATTCACAGCTATAGCATTTTGTCCATACATCATTGGTGAGGACCAGTAACCCCACAGAAACCATTTGTGCACATCCTCTAATGCAAAAAATGAAAGTTTTCAAATTAGAAAGGTTCATTAGATTAGCCAACTTTGAAGTTACACTACCATTTTCTCACCTCTTGAAATCACAAATCCTCCGAGAACTGTAACTGCAAGAAGTGCAAATGTGCCAGCAGTGTTTGCCACGACAATATCCCTTCCTATTGCAGCCATCAACCGAAACAGTGCTGATGCCATCTGGTTAACGCAAAAGATTACCAAGTACTGTTTTACAAACCTGCCAATAAGATTTCTCATTAAATTCCAAAAGTAAGTGAGTAATAGCATATTTGAGGAATGAGGACAAATGATTTAGGCCTTTTCATTGTTTTCAAAAACAGTTTTCTATTTTCTAAAATTTATTTGTCCTTCCAGCACATATGAAAATGTTTGCCTTCTAAGGACACTTCTGTTTTCTAAAAGTTTGTTTCTTGAGTACTTGAACAAAACTTTTGGAGAGAACAAAAAAAGAGGATGAGAAAATATCTTCCATCTGTTCCTGTTTTTTGGTTTCCAAAACACTCGTTTTAGAACAATTGTTTTCTTTCTAAAACAAAAATCTAATAAGAGAATCAAACAAGTCCTTAGTTTCTTCTTGCCTGACAATATTTGGATCATAGCCAATGGCATAATAAGAGATACATTCCCAGATGGAAACCTCTACAAGGGTTAATGGTATTTTGAGGATCCATGGTGGAAGAGAATAAGCCCATGAAGGATAAAGGCGGTGGTCTCTTTGCTTGTAAAAGACAGGAAGTTTCATGATGGTCATATTCAGTTCTGATATTCCATTGAACATTGCAACAGTGACTGTGAAGAATAGAGCACCCATGTAAGTTTCTGCATCTGCCTTGGTATAGTGACTCATCTTGGTTCGGAGAAATAGTGTTGTTGTCAAGATAGCTAAATAAGTAAGCTGAAAAGGCAGAACAAGACATGCTTAAGGGCACATAAAACACAAATAAAAAAGAAGAAAATGATAAAGTGTTTTTAACCTTTTATTCATGAACAAATAAGCACTTTTGAACTTCAAATATAGTTTGATAATGTTACTCACTTGTGTGGCTTTGAATATGTAGACAAAGGAATTTCGCTTCATAAGCAAAAATTCTCTGCTAGCACAAGCCCTCAACAGCTCTTTCTTGTTAACACCATACTTCTTTGTGGTCAATGCATTTGGATGGCACTTAGACTTGTCAAAAGGATTTTCCATTTCATCTCCAAGTTGTTTACCTATGTGAAATGACTGGAAGGCTTCAGCAAAATCCTTGACAGTGACAAAGCTATACGGTTCATCTTTATGTGCCCAATATTGCCATTGATCTTTTCTTGATGTCACCTAATGAAGAGGAAAAATTTACTCTATCTTCACAAAATCAAGGGAAATTTTTTAAAGGAAGATTAAGTGAATCACACTCATACTTCTTGTAAGAAATCAGCAACTCCTTTTCTTTCAGGACACTTGAAACCCATTGATTCAAAAAACTCGAGTACATTTTCTCTTGGACCTTGGTACACAATTTGCCCATCTGTTAATAATATTATATCATCAAATAGTTCATAAGTTTCTGGTGCTGGCTGTAACAAGGACACAAGTGCAGTTCCATTCAAAATATGGATGGATTGCCGGATAGAGTTGACTATCTGAAAAGTTGTGGAACTGTCCAAACCAGTTGATATCTCATCCATGAAGAACACCCTTATAGGTCCAACCAGCATCTCCCCTAAGCATTATTCACCAAACAATTTTGTTCAATCAACATCACCTTATAAGTTTCATTTTGTCATGTTTTTTCTTGCCAAATAGAGTTTACCTGTTGTGAGTCTCTTTTTCTGCCCTCCTGAGATACCTCTTATCATTTCATCTCCAACCATAATGTCAGCACACACTTCAAGTCCCAAAATCTGCAATATTCCATAAGAGAGTATGTAAATCTTTTCTTATTTCACGAGTATTTTATAGCTGATGAGTCTGGACTTTTACCTTAAGTATGTAGTCAATGACCACACTGTTCTGCTGCCCTTCTAGTGCTGCTGCCTGCAATGAACAAGTAATGAAACAATGCAGCTTCTTCAAAATTCAGTGTGTTCTCCATTTCAAACATAAGGATTCAAGGCTTCCTTTTCGATCTTATTTCTCACCTTCATATATGCATCAACATCAGGATCTGGTTCAATGTTTTCTTCCTTCTCTCTTCTAAGTAGGTCAGTCAACATCTCTATAAAGTAGTAAATTTCAAAATTCTGATTAAGAACACTATTTTTTTTAGATATATTTAAAAGGTTTATGCATTCTTTTGTTCACGATTACCGTAATTGTGTCCAATCCCTTGACATCTTGCTGAGAAAGCCAGTGTTTCTCTCACAGTCATTTCTCCAATGTGATTATCATGTTGACTTATGTAAGCTGATGTCCTTTGTGGCACAAACTCCTCAAGCCCATGTCCATTGTATGTTACTCTCCCAGAATGCTGAGGTTTCATCCCCAATGATATTAATTACTATAATTCAGGAAGTACTCAACTAAAACTATGGTTACTATAGTTAGATAAATATAACAGTTATTCTCTCAAAATTTATTACTAAAATTGGTTTCCTTACCTTCAAATCTTTACCAAGTCTTCCAGCCAATGCCAACAGCAATGTGGTCTTTCCAGATCCTGGTGGCCCTAAAAGCAATGCCATTCTGCAAAAAGCTCAACATCAGAACAAGAAAATATCTAGATGCTCCTTTATTGTTGATGGGTTCTTAAGAGACATGGATCCAATAAGTCTCGAGCCATGAGTCAATCTATAATAGAAAATATTGATACCACCTTCAATCCAAACCTTAAGACATTAGATTTGTAGGGTTTTCTTCTTATATATTGTTCAACTCACTCATCTCCACTGTAGGACTCCAGACTCCACACTTGAATTTCTCACTTTTACAATGAGTTTTTTCAGCTAAGAATTTTTCTTTTGCAAAATAACAAACAAAGAAGATTTTTTTGAAGTTACCTTTTAGGCTTTATGATTCCACTAACATTCTGCAGGATATGTAACGGCTTCTTTGGACTTTTAATCATGTGAAGAGAATTTAAGAGTCCCTGAACAAAAGAAAGACCGAAAAAGTAAATAGATCAAAACCATTATATGAATAAAGGAACCGTATGTGAGATTTGAATTACCTCAAGCACATTCACAAAGAAGTTGAGTAAGGTAGGCAATGCTCTGCTTCCAACATAAACTTGTGCT
>Ga0123342_1006290_pt1 | contig 16568 bp, 10 predicted proteins | sample Turbeawhitnodule_FD_89960 | JGI IMG/M metagenome (GOLD analysis project Ga0123342, IMG submission 89960) | Root nodule microbial communities of legume samples collected from Mexico - Turtle bean Mexico white nodule | ecosystem: Host-associated > Plants > Roots > Nodule | place: Mexico: Nepantla... | reverse complement strand
TCTTGGTGAGTTCTTGAATTAGAACATTGATCCAATTCTAAGTAAAGTGCCATCTATGACCAACTCAAGTTGCTCCTAAGAATGTCAAAGAATCATGTATTCTTGTAGTTACATTCACATCACCTTTTTAGCTTGGTGTATGGTTTTGATGCCATGATTCCCATTGAGATCCAGGAAAGTTCACCTCGTCTCCATAATTTTGTGGCCGAGGAGTCCAACGATGAAAGGAGGGTAAACTTAGACCTGCTGGACGAGGTCAGGGAGGAAGCGCGCATCAAGGCCGGAGCCTTGAAGAAAAGGGTGGAGTATAAGCACAAGTCCAAGTTGAAACCTCGGCAGTTCCAGGTTGTCGACTAGGTAATGCGGAAAGCTCACCAGTACCAGTTGGAGAACAAGTTGTCTCCCAAGTGGACTGGTCCATTCCGTGTAATAGAGGTGCTCGGGAACAGAGTGTACAAACTCGAGACCTTGGAAGGTGGGACGATTCCCCGAACATGGAATAGGGCCAATCTTCAATTGTATTTCAGTTAGTCATATCATTGTACGCAGTTAAGGGGACACTCTTTTTCCCTGATCAGGGTTTTTTAATGAGGTCACCCAATAAAAAAGTTAGTTGAAAAATATGTTTGCGATGTATTGTACAGTAAAGTAAATGAACATCTCCTTGCCTTTATACGCCAAGGTCGAGAATAGTAAGGTTCCAAGTAAACATCTCCCTTGCCTTTATAAGCCAAGGTCGAGAACATTAAGTGAACCTCTCCCTTGCCTTTATACGCCAAGGTCAAAAATAGTAAGGTTCCAAGTAAACATCTCCCTTGCCTTTATACGCCAAGGTCGAGAACAGTAAGTGAACCTCTCCCTTGCCTTTATACGCCAAGGTCGAGAATAGTAAGGTTCCAAGTAAACATCTTCCTTGCCTTTATACGCCAAGGCTAAGAACAGTAAGTGAACCTCTCCCTTGCCTTTATACGCCAAGGTCAAGAACAGTAAGTGAAACTCTCTCTTGCTTTTATACGCCAAGGTCGAGAATACTAAGGTTCCAAGTAAACATTTCCCCTGCCTTTGGTAAAGTTCTTGGTAAAACTCCCCCTTTGGGTGAAAATGCCACAGTCGAGAAAGGAAAAGGAAACTAAGTGTAGAAGCAAGTTCGTAAAGGATCGTGCTACTTAGGTAGGGAAGATCATTGGCGTGTTGTTAGTTGGCAGAATCGTTTCAAAACATACGAGTTAGCCGAAAACAGACACCATGTTAAGTTTGAAAAGAAGAAGGTGTTCATACATAGAGGGGTCAGGTTGGAAAGGAAAGACTTTCATAAATAAAGGTATACACAGAATAATCAGATGTTCATTAAGTTACAAAATGAAGACGATTGCAGGAAGATTCACCACCGCTATTCAGCATCCACCAATTGCCCATCGGCAATGGTCTTGTTCAAACCTGTTTGAGAAAGGTCCACCCCTGGATACACGCAGGCAACCTAGGCCATGGCATCCTCAAAGCCTATTGCGTAGGAATCGGCGGCATCGCTGGTGAGCTCATCTTTAGCCTGTTGGAAGAGTTCATCCTTGTAGACCATCTCCTCTTTCAACTTACCAACTCCTCCTTCAGCTAAGCCATCTCCTCGTCTCTGCTGGCTAGCTCCTTCTTCAGCCCGTCCACCTTAGTGCGGAGGTCGTCGTTCATGGCGTACAATCGCAAGGTCTCTTGAGATTTCTCAAACAAGAGGCCCATGGTCTCTCGGTCAGCCTTGCGAAACTCCTCCACCTCCAGGGTAAGCCGGTTACTCGGCGTTTGAGCTCAGTGGCTTGGAGGACTTCTTGGCTGGCCAATTCCTGTGCCCTCCGCATCTTGGAAAGAAGAAGGTTGATACCAACTAGGGTTTCCCCTAGTTTCCTTGACACGTGCTCCAGTAGAGGGTCCTCCTCCAAGTTCCGCAGCCTCTTTTTAATTCAGGTAGAGTGCAACACTTTTTGGAGGAAGGAGGAGAGGTCGGCAGAGGAGTCCTACTGGTCTCCTTCCGAAGCACTTTCCCCTCTGTCTTCATGCACTGCGATATCGCGAGGAGAGGAGGCGCTGGGAGGACATTCCCTGTAGGAGGGGGCTCAACCGTCTGAATCTGATGGTATAGGAATAACGGCGTCAGCTTTGCGCTTCCTCTTGAAGACAAGACCTGAGCAAGTCTCATTATCCTAAGAGGGAGCAACTTTTGCTACTTCAGCCACCCCTTTGAGTTTCTTGTCTTTGGCAGAAGGGTCTGGAGTAGTTTTCTTCTGCATGGCCACAACTGTCAGGTGTTTCCTCTTCTCAGCATCTAGCACCATGCCTGCATAAGAAGGGAAAGCAGATAAGCAGAAAAGTAGAGAACGATGATCGTAGGTGTGAGAAATATAAATAGTCCCAGCGCAGTTATAAGCATATTAAGAGCATCAAAATGATAGGGTAAAGGCAGTTACAGGATAAAAAAACGTACCTTGAAGTGATTATGCTTCAAGGAGACGAGGTAATTGGGAGAGGAGAATAGAGCATTCGAAGCAGGAATGTTTGAAAAGATACACAGAGAGGGAAAGAAACAGTCAAGGGAGCGTGAGAGTCGAAGGGTTAACGTATAAGGGGAAGCGCAAGCGGTAACGCGCCCCGACCGTTGATCTGGCCACGTGTACGCTGAGAAAAGAGTATGGTGAGATCTCACCTCGAGGCACTGTGCACGTCCTGTCACTCATTAGCCACGTAGGTCGCCATAGGCGAGCAGTTAGGCTCTTCGCTGAAACAAGTTCCAGCTCGAGCCTGGAGGGCTTGTGTATTGGACCAGACCTCGGACATCGGCATCAGCATCGGACATCGGCACCAGTGGAGCAAGTCGACTCGGTGGTCTGGTCACGTTAGTGGGCCACGTAAGTGGGCCCTCAGAGATGCGTGTGTTGAAACCCGTATTTATGAAAGGCCTAGTCAGCGAGAAAGTGCATCCAGGTGATGTGTATAGTACATTCGGGTCTAACACAAGTAAATATCCCCTAAAGACGCCAAAGCCCAAAAGCGCTAGGGTTTTTTGGGGGAAAAATGCATGCATGATACAAAAAAGACTAGGGCGCCTACAGAACAGATGGACCCCACAACGCTGGTACATGAGTTGGTACCCTAGCGGTCATGTTGTTAAGATTGTGCACTCCAAAGAGGAAGATTTTGTGCGATTGTTGTGCTAAGATTGTGTAACAACGTAACAAAATGTCCTCCCAGTAAACCTAATTTCACTAGAGATAAGGCTCTAGTGAGAGAGGGGTTGTTACAGTGAGGTAACCTAAAAAAGTCTATAAAAGGGAGTTGAGATCCCTGGTAAAGGTACACCATTTATAAGACTAAAACTACTATCTTATTTACTCATTGTTTCTTAGCTCAGTACTGACTTGATCGTCGGAGTGCACTCAACAGCTAGGACCCCCTCTATTTCAACGGAGCCGCTTTCCAACAGCAAGAAGAAGCACAGAATCCACCAGAAATAGAAGGAGCCACCGCTTGCCTTTGAAGTCAACCGGCGGCCAGGTCAACCGGCAAGAACATAAAGAATGCACAAAGATAAATAATTAAATTGTTCAAATATCAACAAACCATGACACAAATTTTGAGAAAAGTAAGTAACAATAAACACAGTTATGTAAAAAAAATGATTCAACTTGAATCACTCGAATTTCATTATTTGGTATGTTAACCTCGGCTTCAAAAACAATCTTATCACCTTCTTTGAAGTCATTTAACATACATAAATTATTTAATCCCGCTCCAAGTTTTGTTGATTTATTAGGCGCGTTTTCTTTCACTATTTTGTAGAAAAATATATTTGCTATTATTATATATAAATAAATGTAAATGTAAATAATAAAATAAATAAAATTATAAAGTAAATATTTATACGTAAGAAATAAACATGACCATATACGAATAATTAAAAAAACTAAACATACTAAAATCAATATAAACATATCTAAAATCCTAAATTCATAAATGAATAATTTATGAATTTCATTTATTTCAAATTTTTATTTACTTGTGACATTAAATTATTTAGGATTTTTAATAATTTTGAAATTTAATTTATTTTAGATTTTTATTTAAGTGTATCATTAAATAATTTAAATTTTATATTTATTTAAGATTTTAAAAAATTTAGAAATTTTAGAATTTTTTTTTTAGATTATTATTTAAGTAGGAAATAAAATAATTTAAAATTTGTATTTGTTTAGAATTTTGGAAAACTTAAATTTTTTTATTAATTTTAAATTTTTATCCAAGAGAAATTAAATAATTTAGGATATGGGTATATTTAGAATCTTGAATACTCAAAGTAGAATAAGTTTAAAATTTGAATTAAAAAGATGATGATTTTAAATAACATAGTTATAAAATATTTTTGTATCCTGATACCAATTTTTTTTATTAGAGAACAATATTATTAGAATGTGTATGTATATTTTATATTTGAAGAAAAGTTACAGTGAAAATTTAAAAAAGAGACCTATAAAAATATAAATTAATTCCTTGTGTCATAACTTTAGCAAGATAACTGAACTTCTTAATATTTTTTCAAGTTATTGATTACGAATTTCTTAATTTTGAAGTGATTATTTTTAAAATTAATTATTAAATATAAAATATATTTATGTATTAAATTTTTAAACTGTAATTAATTTAAATTTAGTAATAATAGAATTATTATTTTCTTTTACGCTAATGATACTTTTATACATTTTGAATAAATTTTCATATTTTATTTCATATTAATTTTTATTGAAATTAATTATTCGTTTTGAAAAATAATTTCAATTGAAATAATTATAGTTCAATATAAAAGATTATATATATGAAACCTTTTAAGTTTTCATTTTGATTAAAATATAAATTTTAAATTAATTTTTCTACTTTTATTCAATGAAAAAAATGAATTAGTATAAAAAAATTAAAAATATTGAATTGTACTTAAAAAAACATTAAAAGAGTTGTAAATTTTTTAAAGAACTAGTCATCACCTTCTACAACTAGAAATTGCAAACTAGGTTTGGATTCGCACATTTGATTAGTGTTTTTTGTTAGTTTATTTTTTTTTTCAAAGTATAAATTAAAATAAAAATAATTTAAAAAATTAATCCTTTTCTATTATATTATTTTAAGCATAAAAATATGTAATTATGTTGTAACTTAAACCATTACCACTATAATTTAAGTTTATTAACTAATTATAATTAAAATTTAACATGTAAAGATAATAATTTTTTTAATTTATCAATTAAAAATATAAATTAATCAATTTAAAATATATTTATATGATTAAATATGTGTTTAATATATTTCTATAGTAAAACAATAACATTTTCTCTGTGCATTAATCCTTTTATTTATAATAATTTCAATTTACGTTTCAATTATTATTATCTTGACATCATATCTGTTACTCATAAAATGATATCAATTTAAAGACTTTTTTATGGTATAATTGAATGATCATAATAAATGATATCATATAGAGATAGAGAGAGAAAATATTTAAATTTATTAAATGATTTTTTGTTTTGAAGCCCAATCATAAATGATTTTCATTAATTACTAACATAAATTTAATAAATGAATTTACTTGTGTTAATATGATATATTTATTTATTTATTTTAACATTTTGTGCATTTGATTTGTGTGGTCCACACCAAATTGCAAATTTGTATTACCAAAACGAAAAATAAAACTTAAAAATCCCAAATTTACACATTTCCCTTGTTTCCTTCATCTCTTTCGTGTTTTTCACCTCTTTTTAAAGCATTTTACATTATTATTTTTATCCATAAAAAGAATATTTTAATGAAGAACTTTACAAATATACCTATTACAGAAGTTTCTTACATAAATAATTTTCTCAATTTTAAGAAACTCTTAAACAATAATTTATCTTAAATAAAATTATTTTCATTGATAAAAAACTTTCCAATTCATGTAACCCTCTCTGCTTTTTCACCACTATATTACATAAAAGCAATGGTGGCCCACTCTTAAAAAACATTCAACAACTTTTATCAATTAAAATTTATTGAAGTATTAAAAATTTGAAAATTCTCATTTTTGCCTCTTTAACATTTAATATGAATTTACATTAGTTTCATCGAATCTTCGGTAATAAAATAAAATATCTTAAATAAAATTAAGAGTCATAAAGATTAAAAATATTTTTCCATCTTAAAAATATATATTTGTATTAATAACTAAATAAAACATTAATAAAAATGTGTATATACACATTAAATATTAATTACTTTCTTAAAATTGATTTAATCTTAGTTTCTTAGTTTATTATATTAAATTATATAAGTTTAATTATTTTTATACGAAAACACATGTGCATAATAGTACACAAGTATCCAATTGTCAACGTCGTGGTAAAATATATTAATATTTTAATATCTTACTTGATTTTAAAATTCTATCTTTATAGTTTTTATTTTAGTAATTTTTTTAAAAAAAAATCTTTGAGCTTTTCTCAATAATTATAAAATTTATTTTTGTGCTGAGTAAAAGATTTGTTTTTCTTCCATGTTAAAATTTGTGTTTTATTTTAATTTCTTATTATTATTATTAAAATTATTATTATTAAAATTATTATTATTAATAGTAATAATATTAATAACAATAATCATAACAGTAATAGTAATTATAATAATAATAATAATATTAATATTAATAATAATTTTAATAATAAAATTAATAATAATTACAATAATATTTTTCCAACTTAGTAAGTGTTATCTATCTATCTTCATATATTACCATCTTAATTTAGCATAATTAAATATGTTATTAAATAAAATAAATATTTATTGTTAGTATACTTTTGATTTGGACTTTCTTGACAACATTACTATAATTTTATTTAAAATGTTTTTTTTATGCTTAAATGCAAATTGTGATTAGCTTTAGTATGAATGATTTCATTTATTGAAGTATTGTTCAATTGAATTCGAGTATGATTGAGGTTAATGTGTTAGTCTTTCACAAAAATGGTTTAGAATGTCGTGGCCTGGTGTAAGTTTTTGTACAGTGGTCAAGAAAAATGATGAATAAGGTGACTGAGTTTGTTTATCACATATGAAATTTATTTGTCACATGAAAAATGAAATCAATTACTTTAACCACTTTGAACAATGTAAGATTGGTAACACAAATCCACTAACTAATAAAATTGTCTAACTTAAAACATAAATTATAAATATAGTACATAACTACAGGTTCGACTGGTCCATTGTGATATTAGAGAAAATCACCTTGGTCCCCACTTACTGTGACTAGCAACGTTCACACCGAGATTAGAGAACTTGACCTTGGTGTCCTCCACACTTTACACACACCTCATGCACCATCCCACCCTAGAACAAAACAAAGTTTAAAATTTCCAAAATTACATCACTATGTAGAAAAATGGTAGCAAGTCACCATTTATTGCTACATAGGTCACCACTTATTTTGACTAACTACATTGATGTTAAGATTAAAGAACTTAACCTTGGTGTCCTGCACTGATGTCACTTTACACACACATCATGCACTTCCCAAGAACAAGACAAAGTTTAAATTTTCTAAAATTATTTAACTGTACAAAAACTTAGTAGTAGGTCACCTCTTATGCCTACACAAGTCACCACTTATGCCTACACAAGTCATCACTTAATGTGACTATGACTAACTACATTCATAGAGGCATTAGAGAACTTGACCATCGTGTCCTCCACTGGGTGACTTTACACACATCTCATGCATTGCACCGCCCCACCCAAGAAAAAAACAAAGGTCAACATTTCTAAAATTACTTTGTTGTCTAGAAAGCTGGTAGTTGGTCACCACTTATTCATACATAGGTCACCACTTACTCTGACTAATTGACACTTGAATTAGATAATTGTACCTTGGTGTCTTCCATTAAGGTCACTTTACACACATCTCATGCACCACCTCACACAAGAACAACACAAAGCTTAAAATTTCTAAAATTACTTAACTATGTAGAATATTGGTAGTAGGTCACCACTTATTCCTACACAAGTCACCACTTAATATGACTGTCTCTAACTACATTAATAGTCATATTAAAGAACTTGACATTCATGTCCTCCATTGAGATTATATAATTATATTTCTCCATTGAGGTCACTTTACACGCCTGTTTAAGAACAACACAAACCTCACATGTTTATGTAAGTGGTAGTCCTTGTATAGAGTTTTACCTTCCTAATGAGACTGTTGAAATAATGAACACCCTCAAATATGTTTCGGTAAATTTGCTTATAGTAGAATTGACTTATATTTAGCTTAGCAGGGTTTGTGGTGGTGCTGAAAATGACAACCATATAAAAGGGTTGTCAAATACAAATGAATGCACACATACCCTTTTGAATAAATGATTTTGAAATTCGTAATCCATATCATCATTTTGTTCTTTTTTAATACTTCTTTTATTTTTATAAATTTTACGATTCTTTTGATGATAGTATTTTGTTATATTGCATGTAATCAGTGTACATTATTATGAATATGTACTTTATTGATCAAGTTACGAGGTCAAACTTTCTGGATTTCTTGCAATAATTTTAGAAAAGCTTCTAAAGAATGCTTATTAACATTCTAACAAGAAAGAAATAAGGAGGTAAATGATTAATAAAAAAGACTATTAAGTTTTTCATATTAATAATATAACTATTTCGCAAGTTTATAACTTTTCGAATCATTTTAAAGAGACATCAGATATGCGGAATTTTTTATGTTTAAAGATTATGAATTTCATAAATTATAAACAAATAAATTTATTGGATTGATAAAATATATTATTCATAATAACATAATTATTATTATTAAAATTTCCATTTTATTTAAAAATAAAATAAAATTTCATATGCTCGATATAAATTATTTTTTGAAAATCATAACATAAATTTATTTGAAAACGTTAGTTTTTAAAAATGTTACCCAAATAAGAGATTTTTTTTAATTTTAGTTTTAATTTTTTTTATCAAACGTTTGTCTTGTCTAAATTAAATAGATGAACTTTAATATTTTAAAAATTAATTACTTAACAATTAATAATATCAAAATTTTAGTTATATTTTTAATTTTTTAAATTTAAATATAATATATTTTATTATATTATTAAAAAAGTTATTGAATCGGTTTTTTTAAAATGTAAAAAAAAATTAACTTTTCAATTTTATTTTTATCATATTAATCCTTTATCGTTATGGTTTTCATTTTTTTCCTTCACTTAACAAAATTGTGCCTATCACGTAAAAATTTCTTTCCACCTTATTAAAATTTTGGCGCAAGCTAAAGTCCGATTGTGTAAGAATATTTTTCTAATTTAAAATCTCAAACAGGAATAAAATATCAAACAATAAACTTTTTATTAATTGTTTTTTGTAAAATTCTGTTTAAAGACTCAAGGGTCCCAGCTCAGAGAGAGTAGTGTTTTCAAAACAAATTCTTTATATATATATATATATATAGAGAGAGAGAGAGCATAGGCATTGTACACCTACAGAAAGCAGAGTGACAAGAATGGACTCACTCCAAACTCCACCTTCCCCTCTCACAATTGCGCTTCTGGTCCTAATCCCACCCTTTCTCTTCGTTCTTCTCCGCCGCTCCAGAAGCAAAGAACCACCCACAGTCCCCGGCGCATGGCCGATCATCGGCCACCTCCCACTCCTAGCGCGCTCTCCCGCCACCCATTACCTCCTGGGCGCGGTGGCCGACAGCCATGGCCCCATCTTCAGCATCAAGATAGGCACAGTCAAAGCCATAGTCATCAGCAACTGGGAAACTGCCAAAGAGTGCTTCACCACAAACGACGTCGCTCTGTCCTACCGCCCCAACCTCGTGGCCTGCCAAAACATGACCTACAACCTCGCCATGCTAGGGTTCGCCCCCTACGGAAAATTTTGGCAAGACATGCGCAAGAACCTGGCCTTCGTATTCCTCGCCGACCACCGCATCGATGCGCTCTCGCACGTACGCATCTCCGAGGTAAGAACCTCCGCCAAAGAGCTTTATCACAAGTGGACCCGTGGGAAAACGGAGAAGGAGTTTTTGATGGTGGACCTGAAGCAGTGGCTGAAGGAGGTTGCGTTCAACGTGGTGCTGAGGATGGTTGCTGGGAAGAGGTACTTCGGAGAAACCGCGGTGGTTGAGGAGGGAGAAGCGCGGATATGTTTGGCAGCGTTCAAAGAGTACATGCGGCTGTTGGGGGTGTTCGCGGTAGGGGACGCGGTGCCGTGGCTGAGGTGGTTCGACTTCGGAGGGCATGAAAGGGACATGAAGGAGAATTTTAAGGAATTGGATGCGGTGGTTGGGGAATGGTTGGAAGAACACAAGAGGAAAAGGAATTTGAATGGTGAGAAAGGTGAGAAAGGTGAAGACTTCATGGAAATGATGCTGTCGGAGATCGATGGAACCAACATTCATGGGTTTGATTCTGATACCGTCATCAAAGCCACAGCAATGGTAATTTTGCGTTGTGTTTCCCTTTGTACATGCTATGATCACTTTCTCTCTCATCGTATATTTTCATTGTTTAACATTGTTTTCTTAAAATAATCTTTTAGTATATTAATCCCCAATCAGATCTTAATTCAAAAGTTGCTTTTAAAATGTACTAAAATCTGAGATGTTTTTGAGATCTTTCTTAATGTATGGAGCATTTGAAGTTTGGTGAATCAGAACTTTATAAACACAAATCACAAATTTGAACACTTCTTTGTTCACAATTTTGATGTAGGCATTGATTTTGGGAGGAACAGACACAAGCTCTGCCAGTAACATATGGACACTATCTTTGCTACTGAACAATCCTCGGACGTTGGAGAAAGTTAAGGAAGAAATTGACGCTCACATTGGAAAAGACAAACTTGTAACTGAGTCAGATACAAACAAGTTGGTGTACCTTCATGCAGTTGTTAAGGAGTCATTGAGGCTATATCCACCCTCTCCACTTTCTGGCCCTCGTGAATTCAGAGAAGATTGCAAGTTAGGAGAGTACCATGTGAAGAAAGGAACTCGTCTTATCACAAACTTGTGGAAGATCCAAACAGACCCTAGCATTTGGCCAGAGCCCTTGGAGTTCAAGCCTGAAAGGTTCCTCACCACACACAAAGATGTGGATGTGAAGGGAAAACATTTTGAGCTCATACCTTTTGGAAGTGGTAGGAGGATATGCCCTGGAATAACCTTTGGCCTTAGAAGTTCTTATTTGACTTTGGCAAACTTTCTTCACTGCTTTGATGTCTCGAAAACTTCAACTGAACCCATAGATATGACTGCAGCAATGGAAATGACAAATGTTAAAGTTACTCCTCTTCAAGTTCTCATCAAACCTCGTTTGGCTCCTAGTCTTTATGAAAGCATGTAATCACATAGAAATATAGTCCATGCATCATCTTATGATTGTGCTGGTATATGTTCCTAAGCTCATTTGGTTACATCAATCTCTAGTTTGTTAGTAAGTTTGGAGGTAAAGTAATAAATTTGAGAATGTATGAGCAAAAAAATATTTATAGTTTGGAGTACTTTTATATATATTAAGGAAAGGTTGTGAAAAATGATTTCCATCTTTTTTTACTTATTTGATTTGAATGCTTTTATTTTATATATAGACACATATTGCAATATCATCTTGTATATACTTTCTCCTTTATTGTCATGCACATTCTCTTACAAATACCATAAATATATTGTTGATAATATATTGCACTGGATGTTTCTACATAGCAAGAACAACAAATACTTTCAAGAATGAATTCATTAAAATATTTTATTTGTGTTAAAACACATATGTAAATATTAAAATAATTATTAGTAGAATGAAATAACTATAAAATGTGATACTAGTTAGAGAAAATTTGGAGAAAAATAATCATAAAATGATTTGGTTTTAAAAAAGTAATAATTGCAAAAATATGTCATCAGTTGAAACCATACTTGTGAAGAAATGTTACATATAGGAAAAAAGAAGTGGATTTAAAAGATAAGAATCTCAATAGAGTTATTTTTGTCTTTTTTTTATTTAATATATGGACATCGAATGGTTTCACTAAAACAAAATGGGTTTAACAAGAGTTTATTTTTAAATTATTCAGGTTAAAACCTCTATTAAATCGTTTACTCATGATTGTAGTTTCTTCCGAGGTTTTTTTAAACCTCAGGAACTCAGAACCTCTGTTAAATACAATGGGTTTAGAAACCTCCCTAAAATACCATGAGTTTAAAAATCTCCGTTAAATACCCATGGGTTTGAGAACCTCCGTAAAATACCACTAGTTTCAAAATTTCCATAAAATAACTTGCCGTTTGAAATAACCTTCAATCCCATTTTCCACCCTTTTTAATGATCCTCCTGACTTCTCGCTTCCACCGTAGACACACTGCTCTCTGACACAGGCTTAATGGTCGTCAACGACAGTCCTAGCAAGGAATCACAATTTAGTCACACTTATGTCTATTATATCTAAGGAGAAGAAACACTAGATAAGACACTATCTTCTTTTTACTCCGATATTGCTTCTTCCATCACCTTACTGCCCTAACTTTATATATCCTAAATAATTGCATTATCTGCCCTATGTAGGTTTCAGAGCCATGTGTGTTCTTGGATACGAGGGCTTCAAAGATTGCAAGAACATATTGTGAGAAGAAATTAACTTTATTACTTATCACTTTCATAGTGAATTAATTATTGGATGCATTTTAAAATAAAGGCCTTAATTTAAATATTTCAAAATTATGAGAATTAATTTTTAACAATTATAACTAAAAGTAAAATTGCACATAAAATATGCATACATAAAAAACTAAAACAACATAAGTTATTTTTTTTGAAGTATGAGCTCGTAACAAAAAAAACTAGGAATTAATAAACCAACTACAATTAATCATAAGAAATGTAAACAATTGCAATGTAAATGACAAATACAAAAAGACATGATAATAAACTGCAATGTAAACTAAATATATAGAAAAGTTCATGCTAAAGAACCTAAGTACAACGGTTAGACCATCTAGTAAAAAATCTCTTACTAGACCATCTAATAGTTTTACTTAGAAAAAATGAGAGACAAAGAGAACGTCTAATTATAAAGTGCAGAAAAGTAAATGTCTAATTATAAAGTGCGAGAAAAGTAAATTATTGAAATGTAAAGCGTAGGAAAAGTAAAATATAAAGTGTAGAAACTTAAAAATTGTAAAGGTAAACCTAAAGAATATTGAAAACATAAACTACAATTAAATTAACATGAACAAAAATGAATTATATGTGTAAACTAAAAATGTAAATTGTAGAACAATAAACAAATAAGAATTGAAAATAATAACAAAAAGGAAAAGTGAAATTCAATCTTTGAACTGAAAGAAGTAACAAAGCCATCATTAAATAATTTTTAAATTTGAATGCAAGAGACTCAAATCTGAGTTTCTTAATAATAAATAAAACACAATCAATCAATTTATATGTTTTTAGAAAACCATTTTCAATCAAAAATAGAATTTCAAAATAAATTCAAAGAGAGAGAAAATAAAACAGAGCATCGTTAAACATGAATTTTAATTGACTATTACCCAATTCCAAAATTAAATGTAGAATGTGAAGCAATGCAAAGAGTTGAAAGAAGAAGAAACACGAGAAAATGAAGAAGACGAAGAAGAATGAAGAACTTTCATAAACTGGAAATGACAAAAACTATTTACGGAAAACTAAAAAAAATGAAAACTAAACTAAACTACGGTTGCGCGCCTGAGTGCTGCTTGATTCATTTTACTTCTACAACTAGCACTACAAAAATATTGTAAGCAGTGACATTTCAGTATGATGATTATTAAAAAATTTTATAATTATCTTTATAATACAACACTTTTATAATTATAATTGTCACGATTTTTATTCAAAAAAGTGACATTTACAATTGCCAATTTTTTTTCTCTCATTTCTGTTTTCGTGAATAAAAAATGAAAAGCTTTATTTTTCAAAATTTACTTTTTACTTCAAATATTTGAAACCCCTATTTTTGTTTCTCTTTGAAGCTTCTATTTGAACTCTCTTCCATTGTGTCTCATAGTCTCCTCTGCCGCATCTCTAACCACCACCACTCCCCTCGCCTTCCTTGACAACCAACCGTCAACTCCTCCTCCTCGTCTTCTTCTTCTCTACTGATACCCTATCGTTCCCCCTACACTTCCCATGAGGGTTTCTGTTCCTGTCGGTTGACCAGATTGTGGTTAGCGCGTAGCTGCGACTTGCGTATCAAAGACTCCCTCGTTCTTAATTCCAGATCTTCACCCTACACTGCCGTGAGTACCTAAAACAGAGAGAACAAAGGGCGCCCTCGCGACCGTTTGCACTCCGACACTCAAGTCAGTAGGCAGAAAACACTATGCACCTCCGTATCGAAACACCATGACTCCGATGTTCTGAAGGCGCTAACTGTATTGTAACGAACTTCTCTCTCGTGCTCAAGTCACTCGTGCGTACAATATGTAAGCTAGCGAATGATTCCAGCGTGTGTAAAAGTGTAAGAATGTAAAAACGTCAAAACGTACCTCATTAAGCTTTCAGGAAAGCTTATATACCTTGTGTTTCAGTGCTGCTGCCACGTGTCAATTATGACTTAAGCGCAACTCCACGTGGAAGGCCTTATGACGCTGTAACCCAACTTAGGGAAATCCCAGCGCGTAAGTCTTCCCTCCTTGAAACTCATGGGTGCCAACTCATGCGCCCCAGGCTCTAGTCACTCGCCCTGGGAGTATCTCAGCCTTCCTTTCGCACCATGCACGTAGATTACCCTTGGGACGTGGCCCTCTCCCGGGTCGTGTCTATCCCAGCGGTTCTCCGAAGGTGGCGTGGACGGCCACGTCTCTACACCTCATGCATGGGTACTTCACGAGTCAGGTCACTCCTCGCTGGTACTGGAAATATGGCCTTGAAGCCACCTTTCTCATCTCTTTATTACTGTTCTGTGGTGCCGAGGCCTGAAGCCTCCACGCCCGTACCGTGGCCTCTTACTGTGCCGCCCCCTCCACGGTCTTTCCTACCCGTGGGTATTGCGGGGTGGCACCATCTGGCGCAACGCACGCTTTCAGGATAACGGGTCACGCCTTTAAGGTGGGCGACGCCTAAACCTGTCGACGCCCAAAGCTGGCGACACCCTAGGCGGTCAACACTTACTTTCCTCCTTGGAGCGCCTTGGTGGGTCCCATCGTATGTTTGACTTTGGTCAACGCCCGAGGACAGGTCGGTACACAAGCCCCCAAGTCTTGAGCTGATAACTGTTTTCAGCGAAAAGACTAAGGCCTCGCCCTTCCGTCTACATGGCACTCTGTTGATGGGACGTTCCTGTTCTTGTGACGTGACAACTTAAGTGGCGCATTAATCTCTCGACACGTGGCCCAATCCTGCGGCTGAGGCTGAGTGTCGCTAGCGCTTCTCAAGGTTTACGTTATACCTTTCAAAATATGCGCGCTCTGAGTACTGTTCCATCAATTACCCCATTTCATCACTATTCATCTTCTTCTCAAAGCTTTCTCTGAACTCTCTCCTCTCTCCCAAAATCTTCATCACTCCGATCATTCAAAGGTACGGTTTTTCCTCTTCGATAGCTCTTTCTTTCAACTTTTTGTACTGATATAACTGCCTGGGTCTGTTTATATTTCTCGCATTCGCACTCTTCCTCCTCGCTTCTTCGTTCCCCTGTTTCTGAGCTTCTCGCGTGGGTAGGGTTTTTCTGGGGTTTCTTCCCCTTTTGCGTCATAACCCTTGTTTGCTGAACCTTTGCTATTTCTTGTTCTCAGCTTTCTTTGCTGTGCAATGGCGCGTACCAAGACCACCGCCAACCCTCCACCTCCTAACATCAACTACAAGTCTCAGTACCCTTGGGCTTCTGATGAGCTGCTTGCTGAGACTTCCACCTTAACCACCATATCTGACTGGAGGACCCATATGGGCGAGCCAGGTGTTTACAAACACGACGCCTTCGCCAAAAGGCATGATACCTACATCTCTGTGCGCCCTTGCACACCCGGGGAGCCCGTTTATATGGGCGACCGGTCGAACAACGGGGAGGCCTTCTTCTTCTTCTATTAGACCGTGTTCAAACGCATAGGCCTGCGTTTGCCCTTCTCTGGGTTCGAGAGGGAACTCTTAACCGAAATCAACGTCACCCCTGCCCAGTTACATCCCAATAGCTGGGCCTTTGTCAGCGCGTTCGGGATTCTTTACGGATACTTCGGCCAACCCCCCTTTGTGGACATCTTCCTCCATTTCTTCGAGGTCAAGAAGCAAGGGAAGAGCCTCTGGGTCAGCTTCAGCGGCATCGCTGGGAGGATCCTGCTATCTCTGTTCCAACAATCCTACAAGGATGTTGAAGCTTTGAAGAATCCAAACCCGTTGAAGGATGTTGAAGCCTCTGCTATGCTTGATGTTGCTGTGCTGGTTTAGCTTAGTTCTGGGGTAGTTTATATGTTGTAATCCACCCTTTGATTAAATCTAAAGCATTAGCATTCTCAATCT
>Ga0123342_1006289_pt1 | contig 16572 bp, 10 predicted proteins | sample Turbeawhitnodule_FD_89960 | JGI IMG/M metagenome (GOLD analysis project Ga0123342, IMG submission 89960) | Root nodule microbial communities of legume samples collected from Mexico - Turtle bean Mexico white nodule | ecosystem: Host-associated > Plants > Roots > Nodule | place: Mexico: Nepantla... | reverse complement strand
ATTTGTATTAATAGCAAATATTATTAATATAAATATTTAAAAATATTGAAATAATAATAATATATAAAATTAATTTATAAAATAATGATAAAATTATAAATAATAATATTAATTATAATAAATTTTTAAAATAATGATAATAAATATAAATTAAATAACTTATTAAATAATAATAATTAATTTTATTTATATCAAGTATTTAATAATATCATTAATAATAAAAATAAAATTATAATATAATAAAATAAATATATTTATCTATAATATATAAATTAATTAATTAATTTTTTAAATATAAAAATAAATATGTAATCTTAATTTTCATTAATTACAAAAAATTAAAATTTGAATCATACTCACAAGTTTATTATTATTGTGAAAAAAAAATCATATTTAATAAAAAAAACTCATATTTCTTTAATTTTTTAATAACATTAAAAATAATTATAAATTTATAAAAAATACTTCATATTTTATTATTTAAATATTTTTATGAATAAGACTCGCACCAGCCCCGCAAAAACCTTCCTTCCCCCAAATTCTGTTCACACAAGTCCCACACCCCACCCCACCCCCCTACCACCAAAGTTGAACTTTCCGTGGTAGTCTATTTATAGTAGAACCTTGAGTCTCTGAACTGCAAAGAATTATCTTTCTTACCTACTTCAACTCTGATCTTACCATGAAATCATCGGATTATTATCTGCAAAGTAAACCAAGCTATTTCACTTTTACTTTGATCTTCTAGACAAGTTGGAGTAATTAACACAGTACTGTTCATGGACAAAGTAGGATACGTAAAACACAGAATAGTATTTAAAGTTCTATCTAACTCGTTCATTAATCAATTTAACTTTTCTTGCTAATGTTGGAAAGGATTCAATTCAGAAAAGCCCAGTTCCACTGCAATGCTTTAAGCAGGATATATTGAGTAAAACATACTGAATAGGGCAATAATTACAGATGAATCCCAATAGCAGAAAAAAAAAAGGTTTCCACGTATGGATACTCTTGATGATGTTGATAGACTTAAAACTAGTAGCTAGAGCTTTGTGTATAGATTACCCAAAGAAATTTAAGTCAACTTGTTGGGTTCTTAATCAGTAAAAATAAAATTGTAGAAAACACTTTATTAATAACTTCTATACATAAATCCTATACAGAAATATTAACAAAAGATCATTAAAAAAAAAATTAATTATCTTTTTTATCTATAACATTTAGAGTTAATAGTCAATTTAATATAGTTATTTTTAAAAAAATTAATTTTGTTTCTAAATTTTTTAAATATATTTAAAATAATCATTTCCAATAAATTTTTAATGCACTAGTTTAGGCACATGCCACGTACGGAGCAGCGCACGTTGAGATTACACTAAAGAGAGTACCCGCGAACTATCTGTCGGCAAGATCGGAAAAAGTCTCATCTTTTTAAGTCCTTTTTCTATTCATTTGTATCTGTATTTGTTTTCTCCTAATTTTAATTTAATTTGTTGTTATCTTATTCGAATTTGGATTGCAGTGAAGGAAATGATTAAGCAAGCCAAAGACGTTTCGGAGAATCTCTAAAACATCAGAACATTATAATTTTGAGACAAATCTTGTTAGAAGGAATTGTATAAAACAACAAAGATTAAAAAACCCAGCAAATGTGAAGGCCAAGAGTATGAAGAAAAGTTTATCTAATTTGGTGAGTTGTTGGGGTAAGAGAAAGAGAGAGATAGTGACCGGAGCCTTGGAAGAAGGACGGCCTCGGCGCCGCTGATACTGTCGTCACGATCCAAATTGGTGCGTCGAAAATAAGCATCGAAGAGATTGACATTAGGTGCTGCAGATGCCATTGCAGAATTCAACAGCACCGCCTGATTTGGATTGATTGCACACTTTTATAGTTTGGCTTTGTAAATCACACCATCTAACTTACAAGGAATTAACCTCTGATTCACTCACCAAACCATCTGCAACAACAGAATTCACCTAACAACAAAATTACAGATCCCTCTTTCTCATTTCTCCCTCAACGGACAAATATACCTCTCAACAATTTGTTTCTGAATGAACCTGATGCACTTTGTACGCCTTCTCACGAGAAAAAGTAGGGAGTATATGTATAGTTTTTCAAGCCTTTGGCTCAATAAGTTTGTATAATTTCAGGTATTGAGGCACACCAACTACTAGTTTTGCACCTGTTGGATTGTCAAATATGATTTGTGCCTTTACTTTGACATCAAGTATTCTACAATAACTATCATCATCACTTTGGAGAGTAGGTCTTGTATGGTTTCATGGAATTGTATGCATGATAAAGAAGGAATGATATTGTTGCTGCCTTTGCTTATCAGCATGCGTGTTTCTCTCCCCCATGCTCTTGATATTCTTCAAATTGATCTTGCCATTGTTGATTTTCTTTTTCTTTTGCAGCTTCTCTACGTCTTTGGAGATTGGAAGCAATCACATGATATCTATTCTTTCAGTGAGGACAAGGAGTACTCTTGCCATTTCTCCCAATATCCTTTCACTGCATTTTTTCTTCTTTATTTCTGTTTTCTCCATGTTTTTTCCTTTGTTTGCTTCTCTGACAACTTAAAATGTGTTAGGCCTGCATTAGTAGTGGATTTTAGAACTCCATTTAGATAACTTAGATGTGTTAGCTGAATAAGGAATTTTTGAAAGAGAATTTCAGTATTTTACAATTCCATTTACATAACTCTGTTGTGTTAGCTGAACACACCCCTTTCTTACATTTTAATTATCCCTTCTTTTTAACTAATCACTAATTAATCTTAAGCTTCTTTCTCTGGATCACCGCATTATGTATGCAGCATTAAACTTTTCCATATAGAGTTAACAGCATTAAACTTTTTTATGCATGCAGGTATTTGAGTATTTGATCAGAAGGCTTTCTCTTCTTCAGACTTCCTGTCTTAGATCAAGACGCTTACGGGAATGCAAAGTAAATTTCACAATTTTCAAGAAATCAAATACATTTTAAATTTTCCACATATTTGTGTAGATAAGAAAGACAATTTTAATTTCTTGTTTGGAAGCAAATTAAAAATAAAAAATAAAAAAATTATCACTACATAATACTAAGGACGTTTGATAAAAAAATTCTCTGTAAATATTGACAATAAAAATAACTATTAAAAGTTTCAATAAAAAAGAATCTGACTGACATCCATATAAAATAGTTCTACTAGATATCAGTGAAAAAGATAGTCCAAATCTATATTGGTTGAAAAATAATTTTAATAATGTGAAAAAGAAACCAGCCTCTGTTAATAGTGAATAAAAAGAGTTGGCTTAAATTGTTTCTGTTGGGGTCAGATTTAAGTTCCCAATAATTAAGGTGTTAGATTAATCCATGATTCATGTTTTTTTTTTAATAAATCACATGAAGATATTTTATTATCTTTGCCAACAATTACATTTATAATACTTGCGCAAAGTGACTCTTAAATGAACAATTAAAATAGAATAATAAAATATCACGTGCACTTATGCGCAAAAAAATAGAATTTTCAACCCTCCTTGATTTTTTAAACTGCAAAATTTCAATTTTTTGTTTTGAGAACTCAAACTTGTTGGCAGGGGTAGCTTGGTAAACAAATTTGCAATTTTTTTTTCATCTCGCTTTGCTTAATCTCCATTCAACACCTTTTGATTTGACATAAGGTGCATATTCTAAAAGACCTTTTGTCAAAGCCTAAGCTTATAAGATAATCATCAATTTAGTTATACCATGTTCTGAGAACATCTTTTAAGCCATAAATAATTTCTTCTTCAATAAATCCATTAAGGAATGTTGAATTGACATCCATTTGATGTACCTTTCTATCTCGAGGTATGTCAACAAGCCCCCGAGTTTTGTTCTTCTCAATCATATACACCTCTCCCTCCATTGCCTTTTTCGGGTTTTTGTGATCAACAAGTTCAGAGAGAGTAATCGATTGCCTTTAATTGGTGGATCATCTTCCATTCCATATTTTTGCATCTTGAGAAGCCCTTGACTAGTCAGCTAGATCTAATGAGAAACTTTTGCCTCTCATTTGTATCTTGAACAAATGTTGTCCTTTAGCATCCTTGATCAAACAATGGTTATCTTAAAAAAAACACCTTGAAGCCTTTTTGTAGCAACTGACCAACACTCAATAAATTTTGGTCTATGTTAGGTACATATAACACATCAATATAGTTTTAGTACCGGAATGTGTTGCTACAATAGTGGTTTCTATTTCTTTCACTAAAATGTGACCCCCATAGCCTATCTTGACCTTTGAATTTTTTGAAGACTTCAACTCCTTGAAAAATTTTGTGTCATAAGTCATGTGATTTGTGCATCCACTATCAATTAGCCACGATGCACTTGAAATATTGTTGGAGAAACCAGTTGCAAAGAAAAGTACATCCTCCTCCTTATTTGCAAATTGAGCATCTACATCTTGTTGCTCATTTTGGTTTCTACAAATGATTGATTCATGCCCCAGTTGATTGCACTTAGGTCTTCTCCAACACTTAAAACAACTTGTTGCAATGCTTACAAGGAGGGTAATTTCTCCTTTTGGTTGTTATTGTGTGCAACAACTTCTCCATTTTCTTGCTGGTTCTGCTTGATCTGACTACCTTTATTTCTCCAGCCACCTTCATGATTGGCTATTAAGGCTCCTTCTATTGCTCCATCTTGTCTCATGGCTCTTCTTTGTTCTTGTGCTTTGTAAAACATTTAAGAGCTCTGCAAGAGAAATTTTTGATAGGTCATTTGTTCTCTAGGGTTGTTATGGTGGCTTCAAACCTCTCTGGAACCGTTACAAACAGTTTTTTTCCACAATTATTGAATCTTTTAACACAGATCCAAGCAATCTCACTTTGTTGACAATGCTTAGAAGTCTATCAGAGAGTACTATTTTATGGATTCTGACTCCTTCATTCTCTGCAGTTCAAACTCCCTGATTAGATTCAACACTTGCATTCCACGAATTCTCTCATCACCTTCATATTCGGCCTTGAGGTAATCCCATATCCTTGTGAATAACATAGGAGATACAACTGTAAAAGATCCATCAAGAAGATAGCTCTGATACCAATTGTTGCTTTTTTTTTTAATAAATCAGAGGAATATATTTTATTATGTTTGCCAACAATTACATTTACATTTATAATACTTGTCTGACTCTTTATGAACAGTTACCTAGAAATATTAAATCAACAATTAAAACAGAATAATAAAATTTCACAAATATTAAATCAACAATTAAAACAGAATAATAAAATTTCACGTGCACTTAAATTTATTTGCTGTTAAAAAAACAAAATTTTCAACATAACTCTGTTAACTCATAGTCATGATCGTTCATGGAGCAATATTGGGTAGGAACATATTGAATAGGATAATTTTTACAAAAGAATCCTGTAGTACAAAAAAAGCTTCCCATAAGAGTGCTTTTGATGATGTCAATGGACTTACAATTGATAGCAGAAGCTGGCCACGTAGGATACCAAAAGAAAAAACTCAGTGTTAAACCCTGTTTATGCTTTCAATACAAAACCCTACTTATGCTTTCAATAAAAAAAACATTTTATAATATATACAAGTGAATGCAAATTTGTTATTTAGCATTTAGCGAGACATTTCCTAGTACATATAATTCATAGGAAGTGAATGCAAATATGTTATTTAGCCAACTTTCTGTATCCTTTTTCTTCAACTCGCCAATAGAATTGAAAAAAGAGTCATGGATGTTGTTCTTCAAACCAGAGGTCTTCTCTCTCTCCCCCACAAACCCTATTAACAAGGTCTCGCTTTTACACCCCTCCCAGAGTTTAAGGCACAAGCTTTTCTCACCAAAGCCAAAAGTCCTTGCTGCCTCTTCTCTTTCCTTCAGTGGGTTCCAAAAATTCTCAGAAAAACACAATGTCTTTGTCCAAAGGGACAAAAGTCAAAATTTATTCTTGTGCAGGGTTGAGTCTTCAGCAGCTGCAGCCTCCTTTGGGGAACCAGAAACTGAGAAGCCGAAGTTTTTGGGTGTTGAAGTTTCCACCTTGAAGAAGATTGTGCTTCAGGGGTTGATGTTCTTTTGTATCCTCTTAAACTACACCATCTTGAGAGACACAAAGGATGTGTTGGTTGTGACAACCAAAGGAAGCAGTGCTGAGATTATACCGTTTCTCAAAACTTGGGTGAACCTTCCCATGGCCATTGGCTTCATGTTGTTGTAAACTAAGTTAGCTAATGTGTTGTCCAAACAAGCTTTTGTTTGTTCTACGTCATGACTCCACTGCTAGCTGTTGTATAAGTAGAGGTGGCAAAGTGGGCCGCATAGGCCTCTCCCGCTTAAATCCGCAAAAATGTGGGTCGGATTTGTCCGTCCTGCATACAAAATGCAGGCTAGTTTTCATGACCCATCCCGTATGCGGGTTGGTCCACGTGCTTGCGGGCCGACCCGTTTTTTTTTTTTAGCGCACAACAATTACAGGAGAAGTCACGCGGAGTCGCAAGCGGAGCGAGCGGCGACACTGCAAAGTAGAGTGCCTCGTGTGTTGTGTGCATTTTTTCGAACAACGTAACTAAGTTGTGATTTGAGTGAAAACCTAATTTTCTTTCACCTAAAATTGTCACTCCTCTACTGGACCATTGCTGTCAAGTCAATTAATTTTTAATTTTTTTTTGGCAGACTAGCGGGCCAGCCCCGCCATGCTGTGGCCCGCGCAAGCCACGGGTTGTACGGGACGAACTAATGCGGGTTAGCGGATTGAAAACGTCAGCCCACCCGGCGTGTTTTGCCACCCTATGTATAAGTGGGTGCATTGTAGAACATATTCATGAAGAGTGCTAAGTACAATTTATTCCATCCGTGCAAAGAAATGGCCTACATACCCTTGGATGAGGATACCAAGGGGAAGGGGAAGAAGACGGTCATCGATGTACTGTGCAACCTATTAGGGAAACCAGAGGAGACCTTCGGTGAATCTAACGATTGGATCCTTGGGAGCAGGCTCAATATAGACTTTGTATGGACTTTGATCAATAATAAAATAAAATTTTGAAGTTTATCGGTTGTAAGTAAATTTAGAATTTTTAAAAAAATATATAAAATATAAATTTACAAATTTTTTTTTTAATAAATATTTGAATAATGAAATATAAAATATTTATGTAAATTTAAGTTAATTAAATTTTGTGAAAAAAAAAATAGTTTTAGATTCATTACAAAAGAATGATAACTTAAATATGTTGGTACGTACTTGGTAACATAATATAATATCATATTGTAAGATCCCAAACTTATAAAATAATATATATATATATATATATATTAAATCACATTAATATAACATGATTTAAATATTTTATTTTATGTTTTGATTTTAATTAACATCAATAACACATGTAAGGCGAACTTTAATGAGTAGACAAATTAAAGATTTTTGTCTTACATGCTTCATCTTGTGAAATGTAAAGGATAGATGAATCAAAACTTTCGTTTGACATTTGTTTGATGAAACTTGAAGGACAAACGAATCAAAACTTCGCTTAACGAACTTTATAAGACAAATGAAGTAAAAGTTTCATCTAACGCTTCTTTCGAGGAACTTTAAAGGATAAATGAAGTTGAGGTTTTATTTGAAGTTTGTTTCACAAACTATAAAAGACACACAAACTCAAGGTTTCATTTGACGAACTCTAAAGGATAGACAAATTTGAGACTTTGTCTAATGCACTTCTTTCACGAATTTTGATGGACAAATGAGCTTAAGACTTTGTATGACTTGCTTATCTCATGAACCTTAAAGGGTAGACGAGGTTATATTTGACATGTTTGTTTAACACACTCTTGATAATTGATGAAGTCAAGACTTCTTCTAACAAACTCAGCTTTGAAATTTATTTAAATAATATTTATTCTCACTTTCTTTTATGTTTCTTGTTCCTTTTCTTAATTAAAATGGTAAAAGATTTTCACAAGCAAAATTAGATAGATTGTCCATACGTTGAACGATTCTTAATTGTAATTCAAGCCACGTTTCCCAGCCTTTAGTGGAATATGAACGCTCAAAACAACACTATAACTTTCAGGGGCAGGGTTTACCGCTACTAACGTTTCTAAATGGAGTTATGATGATTTCGATAATAAGTCTCATCACTATCACATTTATGATTGTTGTCACCACCACTCACGTTAATCCATCGTTATAGTAATTGGTTAGTCCATTTCATGCACTACAAAAAAATCATTACATAGTAATCAAAGTTAGAGACAAAAACTAATTAGTCACTATATATTTAACTAAATTAGATACTATTTTAGAAATACAGTGTTGTTTAAGTTTTTTTTTTAGGATTAAGGATTTGCCTTTGGCGCAATTTACTGCCGGGAGGGTATTGAAAAATAAGATTGCTACAAAGGACAATTTGGTCAGGCGTGGGGTTAAGGTTGAAAATATCCTTTGTTGTTTATGCAAGGTAAAAGAGGAGAATTTGTATATTTTTTTTTTGGTTGCAGTAGTGTGAAATCTTTGTTATGGGTGGTTAGGATTGCAATCGGTTGATCCTCTTTTCCCTCATTCTCACTTCTTGCAGTTCAATTTGTGTAATGCCCCAAAATCTATCAACTTGATCTTGGTGAATGTGTGTGTTGCGGTGATTAGTGAGATTTGGTGTCATAGGATTAAAATCATCTTTAAAGGTGGAGTGGTGGATCATTCAGAAATTTTTCCATAGCTCAACCGAAGGTTTGGTCTTGGATTTCCTCTAAAATCCTCTCGGTTAGTTTCTCTTATTTAGATTGATGTCTTGATCATTTGGTATGTCTATTCTTGTTTTAGCTTGTTAGTTTATGGTTTAGGAAGGGAGGGGGTGTTGTAGCGATTAGGTGTTTGGATTGTCCCTTTTGGGTAGTTTGTTTGTGTAAGGCTATTATTGTTGGGACAATTGGGTTTAGCGGTTTGTTAGGTTTGCTCTCTTTGTTGGTTTCTTTGCTAGACGGTTTTCGGTTAGGGCATCTTGTTGTTTAGAATAGTATCGTTGGTTGGAGAGTTTTTTTGCTGGCTAATTGTTTTGATACTTTATATAAAGATGGAATTATCTCTGAAATGATTTTTATTTATTTCTTTCTTGTCGATAAAAAAATTATAATATATATATATATATAAATATAAAGAGAGAAAACATTTAAAAAAAAGTAATTAAATGATTGGGAATTTTTTTTACCAACTTTGTCTCATAGGATTGGTTTAATACCAAATTGATGGACTCTTGAGAAAATGTTCTAGAGATTTGCGTTTGATGCGTTTTGATAAAAGATTAGTGAGAAGCAACTTTACACTTATCAACGAAGGAGACTTATATTCTATCTAAGTAAAGTTTTATCAGATAAATGTTACAAATGAAAATGCTTGCATCTATAGTTCGGCAGATGATCACATTAATTTTCACCTTATATTTCAGTGGGAACACTTGCTTTTGATAAAACCTATACATCTCACACCTGGTTTGAACATTGATCAAATATATATAAATTATAATTTACAAATATTATTTAGAAAGGAGTGTCACGTGTTGTGATGCTTATCTTTCACCGATTTTAATATACATATTCTGTTGAAATAAAAAGAAATATGTTGATTTACAATTTTTTAAATAGAATGAGCCAGTACAAATGGTTAAATAATTTATGTATGAAAAGAGTTTAAAGATTTCCGAAATTTAAGATGAATTAAAAAGCCATTTTCATTTCATATAAAAAAATAAAAAAATTCTGATAAAAAATATTAAAGAAAAAACAAAAGAGAAGAACCGTCCTAAGACTATTGGAAGAAGTTATTAATTCAAATTCTATTAGTCAACAATTGAATGTCATCAAATTCTATTTAACATTATTTTCATTTCATTCTTTCATCATCCTTACGTTTTAAATTAGTTATTTTCAAAATCAATATTTTAAATTTTATTATTATCCTTTTTAGCCATTAATAGGATGCAAAGTTAATATAAAGTCAAATATTTAGATGAGGGGATAGAAACATTAGTTAATATTATATATGCAATAGCCAAATGAAGAATTTATTAGTAGAAAGCATTATTATAGCCATGCATAGCCGACCCATAATGGAATTATAGATGACGTTGAAGATGACGTGGCTTATGATAGGTCCCAAGCTCTATTTCCTTTAAAAGTTGTATACATGCATGTAGTCACGTGTTTTTTTCTATATCCCAGACAAAAATTATAAAACCTTTTATTTCAAATAATATATATATATATACATAATATGTTTAAGGTAATCCACAGTAAAATAATTATTAAATAAAAACTAATTTTTAAAATAAATTAATTATTATATTAATTAAATTAAATATTTATTTTTTTATTATATATTTTTTAAATTCAAAATAACATTTATGTTTGCTGTTGTTCATATTCTTAAATAAATTGTACTTTTATTAAGGAAAGTTGGAAAGTTGAGAGAATAAATTAAATATTATTATTAACTAATGATAAACTCTTTTTTTAATGTTTTGTGATGCTTCCGCAAGTAGATAGATGCACACTCAACCCTAGAAGAATGTCACATCAATTGCAATTATTTTTTTGGAAGTTTCAAATAGAAGGGAGGAAGTTAACGAAGTTTCCAAACCAAAAATGATACTTTGAAACCGAAAAAAAAATACATATTTGAGAACCTATTATAATAATATAATGATATATATATATATATATCAGTATTTTAAATTAAAAATAAAATAAATATAATTAAAATATTAATTTATTAAGTTGTTAGATAAATGTAATTATTATTTGGAACATTCTTTATATATATAATATTAGTTTATTAAATTAAAAAAATGGAACTATATTTACTATATTATTAATAAAAATGTTTTCTATAATTTATTTTTTATTTTATTTTTAATATTATTTGATTTTATTAATGATATATTTTAATTGATAGTGTATATAGTATAAGAAATAACTTTAATAAAAAAAACTAGTAATGTATTTGAAAAGATAATTAAAAATTAATTTTGAATATTATTTTCATATCATATGTACATAATATAAGTGTGTTATTGTTAGTTTTTTTTTTTTACTTTTAAATAATTATTTATTATGGGTCGAAGATATTATGTGCAAGTAATGAATTTAGAATGAAAGACTTCATTATATCTAAAGAAGATAATTGATATTATAAATATTCTAGAAAATTATAATTAGTTTCTATATTTCAATATATCACACATCTTAGAAGTGAATTAACCATTTATTTAAAATAATGATTATTGTGTTATAATGTTATGTGTTATTTGTAATTTATTATTCTGTTTCAAAATTATATATGGTATTTTAGTTAAAATTCTATGAAGCTTTTAATGTGATTTGCTATGTCCATATTCTATAAGAACAAACACTAATTATCTCTAATAGAACTATGTAAAATATTAGAAATAATCACTCGTCAAAATTGTGGGATTAGTACATTGACTTGTCTTTAAACCAATTAATTTGATTTGACCTAAAACCAATTAATTTGTTGCGAATTTAAACCAACTAATTTCAAATATCTGGCATAGACTTTTAACATTTAATATTTGAAGTGTACTTTTCTCACACTTTTACACACTGACAAAAGTTTTATTTTTCTTTTTTAGTATAAAAAGGTTATTTTTCTTTTAAACATAAATTTGACAGTCATTTTCACTGAAAATTACATTTTCATTATTCAAATCATGCTTACCACAAAGTCAAAAAACGGAACCTACAGGTTCTAAGTCTTCTGTTCAACATCCTAGTGGACACAACGCAGGACACGATGCGATCACAAATCCAAGTTACACGCAATTATGGGTTTAATCGCAATTAAATTACTCATTTAAGTTTTACAGGGAAACTATAATTAATGAGAATGAAACAATGAAGTAATAATATAGTGTTTTCGGATGATATGGCATATCTTATACTTGTTTTCATGATAAGATATGGCGTATGAGGAATTATGTTCGTTTTTAAGATAAGATTGAGGTTATTAGGGTTATTTTGGTTATTAAAGATTTAACTTGTCTAGTGGATAATTCGTCTAAAGCTTTAATAAAGATTGATATGGTTGATTTAAATGTGCTCAAGTTTTTTTGTATTAACATTCGTATTGGTAAAGTTCTACGTCCTCTTCGTGTTAGATGAGAGTTTCTTTCACCAGGCTGGGTTAAAATTAACACTGATGAGGTTGTTAGGGGATATCTTGGTCTTGCTACTTGCAGAGGTATTTTTCGTGGGAGTATGGAGGAGTTTATTAGAGCTTTTTTTGCGTTTCTTGAAGTTCAGATTGCTCTGGTTGCTGAGTTTTATGGGGTTATACATGTTATGGAGGAAACTCGAAAGATGGGACTTTCTAATGTTTGGCTGGAATGTGATTTTGCTTTGGTTTGTGTTGCGTTTACTGCTAGGACAAATGTTCCTTGGATGCTTCGTAATCGATGGAATGTTTGTCTTAATTACTGTGGAAAAATTAGGTTTACGGATACTCATATTTTTCGTAAATGAAATTAAATGCGTGTTGTGATAAGTTGGCTAATTTAAGATTTTTTCATAGAGAATCTTTTCTTTAGTGTAATAGGCTTCCACCTTGTCTGTTCTTAGAATTCTTTATGAATAGGTATAGTCTACCTATGTATTGTTTTTGTTAACATATGAGTTTTGGTCTAGTCCCCGTATTTTTGTATTTTCTTTCTTTTTTCTTTTGTTTAATAATATTTTTTTATGTGATAGTAAATTATTGTTGTTGCTTGAAGTGTCAGTCTAACTGAGATCTTAGCTGAAATCTTAAGTTGCATATTAATAACATAAAAAAATTTATTTTAAAAAATATAATGTTTTAATAATCGAAAAGGAGTATATGAGTGAGTAATGATAAAAAAAGCAAATGGTTGCAAAATATAGTGATCTGCATGGTGGCGCCTTCAAAATCACGAGGCTTTCATTGTGGGTCCTTCTTGTGCCGCCGCCATTTGCTGATAATGGGAACAGATAAAGGAAAGCTATGAAAGACAGCTGCGTGTGGTTTCAGGATGTGGGACAGATTCAAACACGCAAGAAGAGGTAAAGCAAAATTTTGGCAATTGAATGCAAGATATATTCAGTTACCTTTTGACTGAAAAAAAAAAAAAAAAACTCCTGTGAGAAATGCCTGAAGTTTGGTTTCTTCGAAATTCCCAAAAGAGCAATAGTTCACTGTGGAAGAAGAAATGTTGAAGCATATCTGTTATCCGATTGTGGACTCATCTGAAGAAAACATAACCAACGACGAATCTTACGTATATTCATACATAATTGTTTAAATCAATTTATTTATAACATCAGTTAACTTAATTCTATAAATAATAACAATAATAAATAATTATTTTTAGCTAAATAATTTTTCTTTTTCTTTTTAATTTTTCTTTTGCTATCACTCCCTCAATTTCGTTAATTATACAATAAAATATTGAAGATTCCACATCGACTAGAAATAAGAGTGCAAACCTCATTTTATGATCTGGTTTTATAGATTTTAGTTAGGCTTAAAGTTTACTTCTTAATATGATATTAGAGTCATTTAAAGTCTATCCTAGCAAGTGTTTGTTGGGCCTATAGTGCCACTTGCTATTGGGTCGTTATCGAACCACTCATAATATGTTGTCCCACGCACGAGTGAGGGGTGTGTTGGAAATAAGAATATTTCATTGTATATAAGTGAATGCAAACCTCACTTCATAAACCAGTTTTATGGGATTGAATTAGACTTAAAGTTCACTTTATAATAGAAAATAAGTTATTTGAGTACAAATAAATAAGAAATAAAACTGATGTGTTAATGAGCAATTGGGTTTATCAAAAATGAATTTTTTTTATTCTAATACCTTCTTAGTACAGGAATAAAAACATACAGCCAGGAATACGATTTTCTTGGAAATTAAACATATCTATAAAAAAATCAGATTACAGATATCAAAACACATGGTTCATTTATTTAAATGTGTAACGGATAATTGTAAGAATCGAAAATTGCTGAAGGCAACACCAACATTTAAAATATTTAATTGACACTTGTATTTGTTAAAAAGAACAGGGACAAAAAGACAACAGAGAGAAACATGTGAGTTAAAAGTGAAGAAAATTCAAACACTTCGAAAAACAAAATAATAATTCTAAGCAAATATACTTGAGTAGTGTATTTTTTTAAGAGATTAGTGTAATTCACTTTGTTAATTATTGATATAGGAAAAACAAAATTATCACGTATTTGGATAAATTGTTTCATTGACACGGTTTTATTAAAGAAAATGTGTCAGAAACACACAACTTCATTTAAGAATTAATTTAAAAATAAAATTCATAAAGATTTATTTAATACAATTAGTTTATTCATCAATTACCCAAATTTAAGCCTTGAGGAAATGGCGGTGGTTGGGCAACTACTTAACTACATTACACATGAAAGAAAGTTGGCACAGTCTATGAAACCCTTTAAATTAATAAATAATTTTTAGTCCTTATTTAAGTAAAGTCATTTTAATGTTGAAAAATGTTAGTAAAGAGTTAAGGTAATAAAAATATTTTATTTTTATTAAAGCTTGATAGAGTGCATTACGATTTTAGTTCCTGTAGAGAAAATGAATGATATGATCATATGATCCTTGAAGAAAGAATGTCGCTATGAGGGTTTGTTAATATAACATGTTAAATATACTTTATTGCCAATTCTTCTTTACATATATAAACACATATAAATTATAATATAATACAAAATTAAAACTATATAATAATATCTTATGGACAAAAAATTTAATCGTTATTTAACAAAAGAATCTAAAATTTATTATTCATGTCAAAAACCTGAAATGATGAAAATGATTGTGGATGGTTTTTTTCTGCTCTAACTCTGGGATAAACTTTTTTTCTTTTGAAAGTCCCATTATGAAAAACGTTTTCCATCTTGGAGCACTTCATTTTGGAATGTGTTTTTTCGGCTTATGGGTTTTCAATTTTGAAATTCATTCTCAGAACTCAATTTCTGAAAACACCCTCGTTATTTGAAATAAAATAAAACGGGTAATTCGGGATTTCAAAAAGTAATGAGGTGCAGGAAGAAGAATGAGAGGTGCAGGAAGAAAGCTCCTATGTTTTAAAGTAAAGGAACACATTAACAAGGCTGCTTCTTCCTGCAACTCCATACCTTCTTTTCTCACCTTCATAGATTTTCGTATTTCCAAAAATGTCCCTATGTAATATTCTGGATTACATAATCTGGAAGTCATTTTTAAAATTTGTAATTAGCTTCCGGATTATGTAATGTGGAAGTCTTTTTTCAGATGCATGATTACTTTCTAGATTACATAATCTGAAAGTCTTTTTTAACGTCCGGATTATGTAATCTAGAAGTCTTTTTTCAAATGCGTTTCCAGATTATATAATCCGGAATATTTTCATATTGTGTATGTATGGAGGTGCTGAAGAAGATATAGATGTGCAGGAAGAAACAGTCCATTAACAATGGAGTGGACTAGTACAACTAAGCCTAATTGACCAAAAAAATAAAATTTCCAACATTCCATTAAATTATAAGTACTTCAGTTTATATAAACAACATTTAAATATAAGAATATTTTATACTTTATATACTTATTTATTAAATTATATACAATATATTATAATGCGCACGTGTTGCATTTAATCATTTATTAGATAACAGTTTAAGATAAATCTTAATTTTAATTGAAAAGTTATCATAATTCAATAAAAATTAAGCATTTACAAATATAAATAAATGTGCACTAACGTATGACATCATTACTAATATTAATACTTTTTTAATAATATTAACTTATATAAGTAAAATAAAATTATAGTAAAAATATAAAATATACAAAATATATGTGAAATAATAAAAACAATTATGTTTAATAATTATAATATATTGTGTTATTGGTCCAATAAATCATCTACTTTCAGAAATATAGTGGAGATAAATGTTATAAGTTGTAATAATTTACTTTCACTATAAAAAAAATTAAGTATACAAATTAAACGTCATTACAATTGGAAGCTATTGGAGGTACTATATTTTAAATATGATTATTTTTAATTATCTAAAACAAATTAAAAATACATTTTATTTAAAATATAATAATTTAGAAACAAATATTAAAATAAAGATTAATAAGCAAGGCTCAACAATTTATCGAAGAAATTGATTAATGATTTAAGATTTCTTTTAAAGGTATAATGAATTCTGTTAGATGAAAAAAATATCATTAAAAATTAGCTAAATTATATTAAGTATCAATGATTTTAAACAGAATTGAAATATAAAGTATAGAATATATGTGAGTAGTTGTTTGGAAGAGTAATTGTTTGATGGATAGTTACATTTTAAAGAATAAATGAATAGTTATGGATGTAAATGTTATTTGTAAATTAGTGTATGAGAAATAACTCTCAGATATACATAAATAATGTACTTTTTTTTTTAATTGTGTAAAAGTTAGAGATAATTATATATATATATATATATATATATATATATATATATATATATATT
>Ga0123342_1006288_pt1 | contig 16572 bp, 6 predicted proteins | sample Turbeawhitnodule_FD_89960 | JGI IMG/M metagenome (GOLD analysis project Ga0123342, IMG submission 89960) | Root nodule microbial communities of legume samples collected from Mexico - Turtle bean Mexico white nodule | ecosystem: Host-associated > Plants > Roots > Nodule | place: Mexico: Nepantla... | reverse complement strand
TTTACCAAAATATCCTTTTGCATTCATTTTATTACAATATATAAAATTAAATATTATATAAATTTATTTATTATTTATAATTTCAAAAATATTTAATTATACTATTAATAACAACATATAATTTAAATAATAAAAATTAAAATATTAAAAAAAATAAAATTATAATATCAACAATATATATAGTAACAAATGAATATAATAATAAATATTATTTTCATAAATTTTAATGTACTTAATAAATTTATTTCAATTTAAAAAAATTATTTTCATTATATTTTTTAATTTTTTATTAAAAAATATAAATACTTATAAATATTATATATTAAAAATATTTAATTAATTCAAACCTAAAAAAAAATCATAATTCATTATTCAAATATTTTTTAATAACAAGGATAAATTTGTAAACTTACAATAAATCATCATCACAAATCCACTTTATCATCCTTCAATCCAAACAACCTCACTTATCCTCACATATCCTCTCTAATCCTCACAAATCCACTCCCTTCCCTCCTCACAAATCCCCTCCTCAATCCAAAGAGAGCCTAAGAGCTCACACAATTTGTGCAGAGTTTCTTTACTTCATTCAAATTCAACGTGTCAAATATATTGTGGTGGGCCTCCTATTTATAGGTGAATGAGCCTTGGAGAACAAGCATGAAGGGTAGGATGGGAAACACTAAAAAAGGGGTAGTCTTAGGATTTGACTAAGTCAAACTTGCACCCTAGACTTATCCTTCTAGAAAATAGGTCAAAATCCCTTCGTAAAGGGCTAGGAACAAGCTAAAAAGCTAATTATACCCCCTATTATGCTAAAGGCACCTTATTATAGTCTATCTTTACTATTTGGACCCCTAAAATAAAAATCATAATATGACAAAAGAACTTGTTTGGTGTAGTGGTTAAAGCTTCTTTGCTCACTAAAAGAACTTGGCTTCGAATCCCATCTAGTGCAGTTTACTTCTAACATTAATAATAATTATGATAACATATATAATAATTTTAATTAATAATACACATAGGCATAAATAATAGTATTAACTAAAAATAAAATATTTTATATTACTTATCAATTTTGGTTGTTAACTTAATATCTTAAATATTTTGTCATTTCTCATCTAACTTAAGTAACTCAAACTCACACACATTCTTCCTTGCTTTAGCATCCCAAAAAAGTGTTTGAGTATCCTATCTCATAAAAGAAGAGAAAATTTTGTCAGCTTTTTTCTTGCTAAATATGGAGAGTAACAAGATGGATGTTTAGGTGATGATGCTCTACCATGTCATTAAATATCATTGTTTGAGCCTCACTTCAAATAGTCGTATGGTAACTTGAGAAAATTATTTTATTAAACAAACTAATTAAGTTTAATTGAACTAAAATAAATTTTCCTTTTACTTTGAAACATTTTTTCCTTAATACAAATCAATATATTCATGTCTCAATTTAATTGAGTTCAAACAATTAGTTCTTTGATAATAGATAGGATAATCATTCATTCAAACAATTGTAACTACAATATTAAAGAACTTATATAAAGTCAAGTTACTCATAATTTATATCATCTCATACAAATCAACATCATTAAGAGAAATCTAGTATTACAATTACCACTTTCACAGTTTAATAAAAACATAAAACTCAAGGGTTTATATATATATATATATATATAATGTATATCCATTAAAAAAACCAGCATCGTAAAAAGACTTCCAATAATTTTAATGCAATGTCACCAAATTACTCTAAAGCATCTAATCTAGGATTTTCAACATTTCACATAAATCTCAATTCGAAGTTTCATTTAATTTTCTTTATCTCAAAATCTTATGTAGTTAAGCACTCTCAAGATAAAGAATAATTAAAACCAAACTTACTTCCTAGAAGTTTGATTCAAGAACCAAATGCATTATACATACTTAAATAACGAGAAAATCATTTTTTCTATTAGATTTAATTGTGTTATCATTCCTAACTAATGCATGCAAAATCAAAGACACAAATTAAATACTTTATAAAAAAAATAATCTAATGAAAAATCTGATCAAATAGAGGTGAAATATTAGACAGAAGTTAAAGAAAATAAATTTTGAAGAATTGAATGTTTTTAGGAGATAAAGAATAAATTATTTTGTTTTTATTTATAACTTTTTAAAATAATATTCGTTCTACATTTATTTTAAACTCTTCTTTCTAAATTTATAAAATTTAGTTCTTACATCGGTTATGTAATTAGTGGTTATATAATTAGGATGAAGATGTTGCTTTGGAACGATTGAGTATTCACTTTGAACTTAATTATAAGTTAGAAATCTTGATACCCTCATACGAATAATTTTTTTAAACATCCGTGGTATAATATCATTCAATATGTTAATATCAATAATTATTTTTTATTCTTGTAATTAAACTTTAAAAAGTAAAAAAAAAATACCCCTCCATCCTACGGTGTCATTTAACATAATCTCACAATCGTTAAATGCAATTTCGCTAATATACGTAACAACAGAGTGAAATCATGTGTAATTTTTAAATAATGGAAAAATATTTTATAAATATTTAAAATATAAGTGGTGTAGATAATGATATTTAGATAAAATGATGAGATGTAAAATTAAACTTATGTAAAGTAAAGCTTTGCAGAGAAGTTACAAAAAAAATGCAATATATAGAACTCTGAGAAGCAAGAATAACTTGTGAAAATTTTTGAAAGACTTGGATTCTTCAAAAAAGATATCGGACATGAAAATTGGTGTTCCAATTAGGAAACTTTGACGTATATATAGTCATACAATAACATTAAATATTTGAAGGTTTCTTGTTGTTACTTGGTTTTTCTTTTAATTAAATTTGGTTTTTTTAAAAGGTATTGAATAAATTACAACTTCATATTTTAAAACACTCTTTAAAATTTGAAAATGAGTTTGTCACGTAATATATTTTTATTAGTGATACACATACAATAGCAATAACCTTTCATTCTTTGCAAATAGTTACTAGGATTTGACGACATTTCTATATCTTCATGTTTCAAAGAATATGTTGAACTAATGTGTAGTGATGATGATTCAGGATTTGGTATTAAGCATGACAACTTTTTTTATAATTTGTTTAATTTCAACCAATATTTGAGTCTTTTTTATATTTTATGGAAGAAAAAAAATCTTAATATTTTCTATAGGAGGGTACATATAGCTCTAATTTTTTTGAATAAAATCTGGTATATAATTATAGCATCATAGAAATATTTGTAATTATTTTTTTTATTTAACTTCATTTCAAATTTTTTGTGCTGTGTAAAGACCTCTTATAGGAGTTATTGTTTCATGATATATTTTCAAATCTAAAAGCTTAACTTTAGTTTAAAAATATTAGTATTACTTTCAATAATCAGCTATCAACTTTCTTCTATTATTTTAGTTAAATGTTCAATGTACTAATTTATTCCTTCTGATAAAATTAATATAATATCTAAATATATTATAAAAGAAAGTTCGTGTATCTAAAAAGTACTACAATGCAGATTCATATCTAACTTTTTATAGTATCGAAATTTTGCTACTAACCTGACTTCATATCAAAATTTGAAAATATTATTGTCTTATGAAAACCTTATTCATTCTAATACATTATCCCGGGATTTATGATCTTTAAAAATGTTTTTGTTAGAAATGATAAATTGCGTTAAACACATTAGTTTATTTTCGAAAAGAAAATAATTAAAAGTAGCTTATAAAACATAAGTATTTAAGAATTAACTGCACACATTATTTGTTTTCTTCTTCTAATTGTAAACTAATCAATGTGTAACAAATAAAAACGAATTTCGTTTGGAAAGAGTTTTTAAGCTAATATTGCTTTCAAGCCAAAAAAATGTTGAACTAAACATCTTAATTCTTAGTTATTAAGTTGAATACTGAAGTGCTACTATTAATGTGTTTGATTTGTAAGATAGAATCCTTCCATCACAAACTTTGATAATTAAGACAAAAGTTGATTCCATATAACCTATAACACAATTTTACAAGGTAGTGGGAGCTCTATATATACTTTTATAAACAATTAGGATGCCCTACTCCTCTTCGGTGACATTGACTTCGAGAAAAAAAATATAAATGTATTCTTATTATTGTTGTCATTTTGCAACCCATTTTTTGTAATTTTAATATTTTATTCAGTTTTTCGACTGATGTGAAATTTTGTCTTTCAGTGATTAGTTCTTTTCTTATGTTTTATTTGCTTTTCATCTCACCGCACCACGTACTTTCAAGTTTTATTGAATTGGGTATTTCATTTTTAGTTCATTGCGCTTAATTTCAATGTTCATATCTTCATTTTTATCGTTAAGATGAAAACAAGAGATAACAACAAATGAAAATGTCAAAATCCATCAAAATATTATTCAACTATGTTGAGTAATACTTGGAAATAGAATTCCAAGCACGCTCGGCATGCAATAATAAAACAGAAGAAATGTATAGGAATTTAAAAATAAACATAGATATCTAAGGTTAAGTTGTGTATTGTTGTAATATGAATTTTATAATGAAGAAAAGTGTAAGAGTAAAGTATAGGAGGGATGTTGAACCCGCAATTCCACAGTGTTGACACGAAAGATTTTGCAAATCCTAGAGATAAAACTGAGCATTCCAACGGAGGCTAGCGAACGTAGATCCAGTGCACCAAAAGAGGATAAAGAAAAAAGGGAAAAAGGAAAACTTGGTGGCACGAATAAAGGAGGCAAAGCAAGCACGTTTTGGTGTTATGGTATGGTGTTAATGTTGCGTTCTTTGTCTTGCAACATTTGCAATTGCAATGACCACTTCACACCACCTTCCCTTTCTAACCAGTGTAGAGTTGGGTTGGCCATGCATTTGTGAGAACAACGCCCCATAATAGATGGCTACGTTTCCTCAAAAGTATTAAGAAGCAGGCACCAGCCACCCCCACATTTGCGAGTTCCAAGATAGAGACTAGACATTGATTTTATAGCCATTAAAGAAAGCACCATACGAAAACGATTTGTGAGCATTCCTAAAGCAAAACCTTCTACCTTACACGTGTTAAAGCTACGCACATGGCCCAACCCAGTTGCATTCACCGAAGCTTCCCTCCCAAGCAATCACCTAATCTTCAAAACCATGTAATGAAACGCATGTAGTGTGTGTAACTCATCTTGGACCCCATCACAAACGTTCTCACAACCTTTTCCTACTTCAACATTTATTTTATATTATGAGTCCCCAAGTGGTTCGCCAAATTTATTAAATTTTACACATATCCAGCTGCAACCACTCCTTGGACAAAGTGAAAGCTACTTTTAATTTGTACTGGAAAAGCAACCAGGCCTTCACTGAGATTATACATCTTACAAGGAACCCTTACGCAATTCACTACAGTACACAAGCTGTCAATAATTACGTTCACCAAAACTGTTTTGTCATAAGTGCTTAAACTTGAAGTTTTACTAACATTGTAATGAACAGAGAGAACTAGTCATTGGAGGGGGGCTAAATGAAAGGTAAACATCATTTTCAACAAATCAGAGGGAGATAATGAAAATTCCTTCCATTATTATTTATAGTAAAGTAATGCGGTGGACAGGTTGGAATCAGATGTTACTGACAAGTATTCCCCAAAATGATTCCACTGTGAATCAACTATTGGAAGGAGCCGTAATCCCTCTGGAAATATGGTCCAGCCCTTCCAAATTGCTTTGTTTATTACCCTAAAGCACCAAATAAAAAAAGGGTAAAATTTGACCCATCCACCGTTTTTGTCTTTGCCTTGTGACTTTCGAAGCCCATCAAAAAGAACAAAAGTAACTGATATCACTGCATCCTTCAGCACTGCTGCAGCATTGCTAGCTTTTTCCAGAGGCTCCCTAATATTATTATCAACCCTCTACAACTATGACCAAGCCAAAACAACAAATAAATAAAACCCGTCTACTATTTTCCAAACAAAGCTTTGCTTTTACATTTAACTTCTTCTTTCCCCAATTTTCCCACAAAAACCTATTTCTTCTTCTATAAACCTATTCCTGTAGAAGACTACTACATTTTTCATTCCTACACCCCTACCCCGTTTCCTAAATCACCATCACCCCCAACAAACCAAAAGAACAAAATATCCCGCTCCCCAACAAGCAAAAGATTAATCAATATCAATATGTCCACTCCTGTGGCAGCCTGAACTCATGGTATACTGCTGGCTGAGACTTGAGGTTGCGTTTCTGTTGAGAAAGGACATAATTACTCTTCAGCCTGGAAACAGCTGCACCTGAATACCCCAAAAGTCAAAAAAAACACCTCAATAATCCAACCATGTTAATTTTAATTAAAAAACCAAAACATATTTCAAATGGTTTCAAAACTATACCATTTTCTAAGTTGGAGCCAGCATTAAATCGTTGCACTTGTTGAGGCTGGCCCCTCACCATTTCATCGAGATTCAGATTTAAGGCCTGCGCCACTCTGGCTGGAACCAGCACGGTTGAACACGCTGAAAAAACAAACATTCAGTAATTAGGTCAAAAATCACATAGACATTTACTTCAATGCAAATCACTTTAGACTTGACTAGGACAAGAATCAGTTTACATGCTCACAATTAAAATTGCAGATTTATTAATCATAGCAGAAAATACTTACAGTTCACCAAAAAGTAAACACAACACAGCAGCATGCATTAATTACAAATTTCAACAACCAATAAACCTCTTAAGCTACCCCCAGTAAATGATGCAACGGCCACACGAAAGTTTTAAATGAAACAAAACCTAGGAGCCTTAAATCTCACCTGGCTTCTTTCGTGGTTCAGCAGGACTATCCACACGCCGAGGGAGAAACACCCCAGTGCCAGCACATTCCCTTCTACCAGTAGGGTTTCCAAGAAAGACAGCTCGCATGCCAGAGCCATAGTGCTGATTTTGTGGCTTGGCATGTTGCAGGGAAGGCCATGCAGACGCAGACAAACCCAAAGGCCTGGCGTTCCTCCCATTAACATCGTTACCCCTCCCTCTAGTGGCAACCACCTGGTGTTGTTGCCTCTGGGAGTAAACCCCGCCACATTGCTTCTGCACATTCCACACCGAGTTCTGCTGCTTTTCCAGCTGTTGCTGCCTCAGCAATTGAAACTACCCAAAGAAAAAAAAAACAAATCAGAGTCACGACAAAAGGGTTAATTAGCAAATTAAAAAGTATGATGTCCTTGTGAGATTTAGTTGCTTACATGTGCTATTTGCAACTGCTGGTGATGAGAGAGTGGTTGCTGGGAGTAGAATCCGACATCAGGGCTGGTTGTGGTGGTGATTTTGGATGGAAGGGTGGTGACAGGAGAGGGTTTCCTTGGGGGAACCATGTGTCCATTGTGTTGGTTGAAAGAATAACCCTCTTGAGTCAACCTCATCCTCTCCACTTCCCCTGCAGCCGCATGCAGCAGATCCCAAGTGGTTTTCGCAGAAGACATCTTACAAACACCATCAGGACTACCCTGACTTGACCCTTTGCCACAACCACACCCATTTTCAAAAGCACAGAGTGTTGATTGTGGTGAACCAGACAAAAGCCGACCCTGCAATAAAACCACAGAAGAATCATTAAACACTCAACAATAACTAAGAAAAAGTCCGAAATAACACTAAATTCGGCAAGGAAAAAAAGACAAAAAGTGTTATTGTCGTGATTCATACCACAGACTTGTTATCGGTTTGGAGGGAGGACTGAGCTACGCGGAGAGACAACTCAGCAACGAGCTGCTCCTCCTCGTCGCTCTCAGTCTCGCTGGAGCCTCCGGCAGTGGAATCGACAGGAGAAGCAAGTTCAGATGAAGGGAACCCGTACGGGAACTCAGAGGGGAACAAAAGGGCGTCGTTCTGCAAAGGCTGACGCTTTGCCTGAAGGGGCGTGGCCGGGACGTCGTCGTCGGCGAGAAACTGCGGAGGGAGCCAGAACTCGCCGTCGTCTAGGTTGTCTGCCATGAGAGAAGAGAGAAAGAGAGAGAAAAAGAAGGTTGTGCTGCGTTGGAGAGGGAGTGTGAAGGGATTTTGGTGATTCGAGAAGATTTTAAAAGGCGCAGAGTGTGTGAGATAGAGAAAGAGAAAGAGGGAATGAGAGAGGAGAGAATAGGGTGTATTTGTAGAGACACACTGTGTTGGGCGGTGCTGCCTCGCTCACGCGGGAATCGAGAGTGCCCACACGCGCCAATAAGCAAAAATCTCCAAATCAAAATACCCTAATCATTTTGTGCCGGTTCGGCCACCACTCACATCCTTTCACCCCTTTTGCTTACGCGGGACAAATTTCAATATCCCTAACTTCTTCATTCATTAAATTAATCAGGTTTTCATATTTAATAAATCATAAAATATCTAAAGTTTAAATTTAAATACCATTACAACTGAAGGCAATAACTATATAATTAAATCTTTAATTCAAATTTAATAAATTAATCATGTTTTCGTATATAATAAATCATAAAAAAATTAAAATATGATTACAACTGAAAGTAATAACTATATAATTAAATGTTCAACTTAAACAGCAAGTTTTATTTACATATCATAAAATTGAATCACATTGGGTTTAATATTTGTTCACTTGTTTAATATTGCGGTTGCCGGTTGCCGGTCACGATTCATCTGTATATCCACAGTACGCGGGATATTGTGCTAGTGAATAGTATCGGTACTGTTATTTATTTCATTGCATAAATCAAGAAAAAAATTGGATGGAGTAATAAAGATATAGATATCAAAATTAATATCCTATAATTTAAGAGATGTAAGTATATAAATTTATCTTAGATTTTTATGACTTTGATTTATTGCGATCTTAGTCGGATGTCTTTATTTTTAGATCACATAAAATAAATTTTATTTCTTTCTAAGTCGTAAAGTACAATATTTTTTAAAATTTAAGCAGAGGTGTACTTGGGGATTATTTATAATATTTACATGAAAATATTATTCATAAAGTTTGAAATTTTTATTTATCTCGAAATTGTTTCAAACCTTAAATTTATCACGATGACACGCATAAATTAAAAAAAAAAAAAACTTCAAACTTTTTCTGTACTTGAGTTTGTAACATTCACGTATTGCCTTGAGTAGAAATGGAAAAAAAAGTTCTAACAATGAATCTTTCATTTTTCTTAATTTTCAATTTTGAATTTTGCTTCGATAGCTCTAATAATCTTACATTATTTAAAATTAAAAATTAAAAATAATTTAAATAAAACAATCTTCAAAAACAAACAATATTTCACATACAATAATAATCCATAACAATAGTGTCTTAATAGATTTGAAGATAATTCAAAATACTTATCTATTGTCAAAATAAGTTTTAACTTTACCTAGATAAAAGTTATTATTGTTTTACAACTTTATTAATCATTTCAAATCAAAGTAGTAGAATATTAGAACTCTTTAATTAACCCAATTTTTAAAATACTAATTTAATGCTTTACCGTGTATTTCTTAAATATATCAACTACAATTTTGTATTTTTTTAAAACTTTGTCTCGTATACTTTTATTTTATAACTAGAAGAAACATAAATTAAAGAAAATAAACACCTAATTTCAAACATAAAAAAATTAAAAAGATGATTTATCAAAAAATTGGGTGGGATTACTTTTGAAGAAACTTATTATTCAATTTAATAAAAAATAGATAGTTTGGGTTGGATTTCTATATTTTTTTAATCAAACTCAGTTCGTTTTTAATTAGCTAGAATGAGTTGGATAATTAATTTTTTTATATAATTAATTATTATTAATACTTATATTTTATTGTAATAAAATAAATCATTAAAATAAAACGTATATAATTAATAAATTTGAATATGTATAATTAATTAATCAAAAGAATGTAACTATACCAGTTTTATAAAAATTATATAAATTATTATAACAAATTTTATTGTAACGGTGTCACTGCCAAAGGAGTGACTTCGCATACTCAACTTGTATTAGGGTTTCAACTTGTGTTGCATCTAAGGACAAGGAGGTAATTAGCAAAATGTCAGCACACTACCACTTTCTTTACAGATCAGTAGTAAATAATATCAATCACATATTTCTTGTCTTAGACTATATAATATATTTTATTATATTATTTTAAATATATTTCGTTTTTTCCCTATTTTTATATACATATATTTAATATTTTCCCTGTAAATATACTGGTTTATAGGTTTAGGTTTTTGTAGTCAATTTGAAGAAAGCTGTGTGTAAAAGATAAACATAAAAAAAAAAACGTTTCCGCAAAATTCTACATTATTTTAGTTCTTAAATTAGTGGGTGGCAGTTAAAATACAACGAATATCTGGTTTTTGAATTTGAAATAAAACACATTTTTTTTTAATTAGAATAAAAATGGTGAAAGTGTAGCAGTGGAGGAGTTGCGCTTGCGCACAACTTTTGATGAAGCAACGCAACGCATCGCCACGTAGGTCCCACTAAAACCCAGAAAAGTGAACAAATTATATTTATTATTAATTGCAAGCATATTTTTTCATCTAAATATTAATGGCATGTTTGGAAAAACCGTTTCGTTAAACGTAATATAACGTTTTTTCTAAAAACAACAAATTTATTGTTTTTCCTTTAATGAGAAGAAAACTTTGATTTTCACATCATAACTGAAATCCACACATATTATAAACTGTTATGTACGCGCAAGTCGATTAGGTTAATTTGATTTCCAATTTTTGATACACCAAAAAAAAAATTCAATAATATTTTGAAAACAATAACTTTTAGACGAATTTGTTTACAATATACCATTTGGGTCTCTTAAGATTGAATATATAATCATGTACTATAGTCAAAAAAAATGCTTAAAATACTTAAAAATATTAAATTTGACCTACTTATTAGTGTCTGTTCGGTAGATGAAGTATGCAATAATGAAGTCAACTGATTCAATGTTGAGAACACATAAAATAACTTTTAAATATGAAAATTTGCGGTAGAGTGAAAGAAGGAAAAAATTTTAGTTTCTTAACATTAATAGTTTTTTTTCACATAGTAAATGAAAAGTTTAAAAATAAGTTATATTTGATGATGAAAAAGTACAAAGACCAAAGTTATTTCAGTAATCCTCACATACATTATTTTTCTTAGACTATCTTCTACTTACATTATGCATGTTTAATTAGAGGAAAGAAAATTGAAAATGAAAAGTAAAGAATAATTTTTTGCTTAATTGTAAAGAAAATAGAAAAGGAAAAGTGAAAAAGAAAAAATTATTTATTTTGAATTCAATTAAAAATAAACAAAGTTTTCTCCTAATATATTTGCATGTATCGAAAGAAAGACTTGTTACATTCAAACCCAAAAACCCTTTGCATGCTTCCTTATTTTTATAGTTTTCCACTAATTGAACAGAGAGAATTTTCCATGAAAAACGTTATCCGTGAGTAAGGCATGATCAAAAGGCAATTTTTTTCTTTGCTTGAAAATAATTATGTTCTTAAGATAGTTTTATATAGTTACCAACAAATATTTTCTACAATTCAGAGCATTGTAACAAAGATTCACTCAAATATAATATAACCTATTAAGAAGGATTTAGACGAATTAATTTATTTAATAACTAATACGTCATAAAAGCTTGTTAGAGTAAAGGCTTTTCTATAATTGATTAATTAAAATTCTTTTGAATTAATTGTTTTAAATACTAACGAATTCATTTACATTTATATAAAAAGAAGGGGGAGATACTTAGTTCGAATGTTTTTGTTAAGATATCAAATTCGAATTTTATAAATAAAAAAATGAAATGAGACTTCACACTATTAGTCAAGCTTTCCTTAATTAATGGTATAATAACCATTTATTTATTAAATAGGAACCAAATTATTTGCTGGTAAGAAAAAAAATAGAATTAAAATTGTGCAAAAGAAAAAAGGTTGATGGATTGAATTCTGGAATAAGCATGCGTGAATTGTTTGTCAGTGTACGTGAGAAAACCTGGCACTGCCATTTTCAGAGAAATATCACCCTTTTATTGATATTGTTTAATTTTCTGCACTTTTTTCATCTTTCTGGCAAAACATCGTTTGTTAATAAGTATTTTCTGATTTATTTTTTTTGAAACTAGCAGAACCAAAAATCTCCTATATAATTTTATCTTCAATCTGAATCCCAGTTTAAATAAAAAGATTAAATATAAGTTTAAGTCTTACAGTAAATAAAAAAATTAAGTTATATATAAAATGAAAATTCATAAACTCATTACTTTAACCCTTGAGATTAAAAATATCTTGCAATCTCATGAGTTCGACATGAATTATTAGTACAAAATCTCCGCATAAAAGTATCAAGTTATAATATTTATACCGATAGCATTGTTTATTATTGCCAGGATTTGACTTTCATGGTTAACAAATCGCATTGAATTACAGAAAACTAAAGTGTAACGCGATTTTCTTAAAACAGAAATTAAAAAAAATAATCTCCAGCCAATTAATTTAAAATAAAACAAATTTATTACATTATTTTGTAATATGTAGAATAATTGTATATATATGAAAAATTTATTTATTTATCAAATCTCGTGTGTCAAATATGTAAATTGAGACAAATAATATGTGTTATTTCATATGTAAATTAAGAACATAATCATTTATTTGACATTTAATCTGAGAGAAGTGTCACCTGTTACACATTCACATAAAGTGATAGTCACTTATTTGATACACCAAGATGATCAATTGTTTGATATGTATATTAAGATGAGTGTTACACGTCATACATGTAAATTGAGGTGATTTTCATATGTAAGACTTATGGATTAAGGTAAGTGTCATGTGTGGAACATGCAAATTGGGATAAGTGTCATACATTAAACATGTAAATTGGTTAGTGACACAGAATATTGTTTAGTGTCACACAAAAAAAGAATGATCAAAATTACATTTAGGTTTAGTTGTATCAATTTCACTTTATCACATGTGCATGGAATAAACCATAACTATATCTAGATTTATCCACATACCATATTCACTCCATTCGACTTGATACATTGTTTATGGTCAAATTCTTGAAGCCATGTTATACATTATTTTATCCCAAAAGTTAGAAAAAGTTAGGACAAAGATAATTAGAACAACACCCCAATAGTTTCTATATTAGAGCAAACAAGATTTGTTGAAATAACAACACTAACGCCTTTGAAGGTGCATCATGCATTTGCAACCACTTTGGTTGAGAGGTGGATACCTGAGACTTAAACATTCTATCTTTTTAAGTGGCGAGTTTATCATAACCACCTATCATGTATATAGGTGTTGTGTCTATCAAAGGAAAGTTACTGATGGTGGACTTTCAAGTTAAACTAAAGGGACTCAACAATTTTATTCTCACTCGGTAAAGAATCATAAGAAGAACAATTTTACGTTCATTATAGGAATGTTTATCCTATATTTCGTTATAGATGTTTTGATACTCGATAAATCATACAACAAAGTACACCTTTTGTATTTGTCATATTTTTTATTATTCTTCATACTAGTGTTATAGTTAGAATTGGGTATTTGTGCAAAAAAATCCATGAATCACCTACAACTTGTGAGGGTGCGGGTTTTGAATTTCTTTTATAAATTTTTAATGAAAGTTTTTATACGTGCCTCCACATGTTAACGAGTTTTACTTGTGAGGTTTTTGGGCTATGTGCAACATATATCACCAAACCTGATCTAACCAAATATTTAAATATTTCTTTATTTTATTGATTGTGCATTGTTGAATGGATTGAGTAAATTGTTACTACAAAAATGGATGCTAAAAAAATTCATTGTATATATGTAGGTGCGGGTTAACCATTTAACCCACGAGTTTCGTGAGGTAAATGCAATTTTGCAAAAATTAAGTTTGTTTAAAATGTGGACAAATTTTTTATAGTGCGACTTTTTGTGGGTGCAAGCTTAAGTGGGCGAGCTCATCCTCATACTAAACTATACTTACAATTGAGATTCTACTTGTTTGGTTGTTTAGTTATTTTGAAAGGGAGTTATGCAAATGTGAGAATAAGAATAATGAATAATTGGACATTATCATTGTAATTGTGAGTAGGGATAGCAATGCGGGTTGACCCGCTTCGCATAGAATTTGCGGATTGATTTTTTTAGCCTGCCCTGCATAAGGTTTGAGCTGCGGGCCTGCGGGCTAGCCCGCATAAGAAATATTTATTTAAAAAGAATTTTTTTTTAAATAAAATTTTTGATTTTTTAATTAGATGCATTAGGTAAATGGTCTCATAATATTATTTTCATGAGACATGCGTAGTAAGATGCTATTAAAAAATTTAGAATGTGAAATATGAGACTACATGAAGAAAATATGGGGTGCACAAATTTTTTTATACATTTTAAAGTTATGCGGGTCAACCCGCCCCGCCCCGCACATGCTACGGGTTATGTGAGGCGGGCCTAAGCAAACCAGTGGAAATAAGCAACCCGTCCAACATCTTTTTCAGTGGACTGCGGGCCGACCTGCACTGCCCGCCCCACTTTGCCACCCCTGATTGTGAGCCTAACATCGCATCTCATCCATCTTGACCATTTCCACCCATCAACCATCCTAATTGCTAGTGTGCAAATGTAATAATTTATGAACTTTAGAATCATTCATTATAATAATTTTCTTAGGTACAAGTCAATGACTAATTAAATTTAAGACGATTAGATATATCATACAACAAAACAACAACTTCAATTTTTTTCCTTTATTTATTTACTTCCATATCAAGTTTAATAATAAGTATAATTTATTGTGATTTTATGGACTCATACAAGTACTTGAAGAGATCCATTGTCTAAGTTATGTGGATGGATATATCACCTTAATTTTATTTGCAATTGTTGAATGTCACCAATAGAAAAATTACCATTTAGTTTATTTCATGAAGTCATTGTCCAAAACTTTGAATAACCTATACAAAATCAACATTTTGAGACAAAATGACATTAAGTGGATAACAAACACATACAATATAAATCAAATGTATAGAAGAATCAGTGTGAACTAATAATAACTAATCATCAAATGTAAAAATAATTAAAATAATAATATTAGAAATTGTGGAACGGATATAAAAAAAATTAGATGGTATGGTTCATTTTGTATTTACACATAAACCGTATGAAACGCACATGACATTGGTTGTCTCAAGTGTACATGATGTGCTGGTAAATTTAAATTTAGTTATTGCATATCCTAGAATATTAAGTACAGACAATTTCTTTAGCAGGGAATTTCCATAATGAAGTAGGGAGTTACTTAAATAAAAACATATTAAGTAATTAAATTGAGTTAATATATAATTAATACTTAATTATGTGATTATTATTTAACGTAAGTTATTTTAAGGACCGAAGTATAAAAATGTGGAGAAGATCCCGGTGTACGAAGATAAGAACCGTGATGATGATTCGGTGGCCTAACTGATGTAACCATTATTTTACAGGTCAAACCTCGTTGCCTTAATAGTGTTGTTTTCACACGTCATTTCGGCTTCTTTCTTTCCTTTCTCATTGTCAAAATGTGCTATGCCTCCGTGACCATCCATATCAGACACCATCCACCATATCTTTTTTTATAACCATTCACAAATTCACAAAATCTTAAGCACAATTATCAACATTTCGGTTATAAATCATTCAAATTCTTTTTTATTTTTTAAGTTAAAATACAAAAAAAAAAAAGATAAGTACGTGTCAATTCCATACTTCATTCCTGCAATTTAAAAACTTTGCTCATAAGCTTTCTGCACGTGAACATAATACCTTACTTCGTTGAGAGTTTATTTTTTTTAATTTTTAATTTTGACCAAAAGTTGAAAAAGATTTTTCCATTTTGTAGCCTTTCTTTATTTAACAACTATTTTTAATCAATTTCACACTAATCGTCTTGTCTTCTAAAAGTGAGTTGTGTTTTTACCGCTTTTAAAAATTTACCATGCTTTTATTATTTTATTGATTTTTAAAATTATGTATAATTAAAGTTTTAGTTGTAGAAATTTTAAAAAAAACTCAATGCTCAAGCAAATTTATAAAAAAATATAACGAATTATAAATATTCTTTATTTTTTTTTAAATATGTAGTTCATTGTATGTTGTTCTCAATAACTTGGTCATTGTATATTATTTAATTGTTAACTATTTATGATTTCTACCACTGTCTTAATTTATAATTTTTTTACTCATAATCTTAGTTTATAAATGAAATATTTAAACCCTAGTTCTTATCCCACATAAACTTAACTTTAAAGATAATTTTTAAAATAAAAAAAGTTTAATTTTACAGTTAATTTTCATATAAATATTATATTATATAGTTTGATAATATCTCGTTAAAAATATATTTTTTATTAATTTATTTCAAGATCCATATAACTAAATTTGAGTTTACGTTTAGTGTATTACTCAGTAACGAGTGAGAGTGATAAGTGTCTAATTTCAGTAATATTTCATATTAAAATATAGGCACTTATGAGGATTTATTGCTAATTTACATATAAAATAATTCCTAATTTATGAATTTATACCTTTTTACATTTT
>Ga0123342_1006287_pt1 | contig 16573 bp, 6 predicted proteins | sample Turbeawhitnodule_FD_89960 | JGI IMG/M metagenome (GOLD analysis project Ga0123342, IMG submission 89960) | Root nodule microbial communities of legume samples collected from Mexico - Turtle bean Mexico white nodule | ecosystem: Host-associated > Plants > Roots > Nodule | place: Mexico: Nepantla... | reverse complement strand
TTTATATTATTTTATTTTTTTTTTTTTTATTTATTCTTCAGGATTTATTCTATGCAATTTTTAATAAAAAATTTAGAAAAAATTAACCCCCCCCCCCCCCCCTCTTGTTTAAGCCATCAATCCTTACATTTTCTCTTAGAATCCTGAAATTAACACAAATTTGGGAATAAATCGTTCATATTCAAGTTCAAATTCCTAAATTAGAGATTAAATTATAATTATTTTATCAATTAAAATCCATAAGTATTTATATTTTTATATGTTATATTATCGAATTATGACATTTATCAATCATCTCATAAAAATACTTTTATGTGAGCCAAAAAATAAGAGACTATTTTGATTAGGTTCGTATTTTTCAAAGCACCACAACCTCTTACAGGAACAAAAAACTTTCCCACTTGATGAAGGAATTAGCACAATAACACCCTTTTAAACCATAACACCTATTTCTTTATGAGAAGAACAAGCTAAGGTAAGATCAAAGAAGTAATACATGAACACCATCCAACGAACATGAACATACAACTATTACTATTTGACTATTTTAAGACATTGAAGAGGACACAAAATCTAATCAAAGAAAGAAAACATGACAACAAACAAATTATTATTTGTGGAGAACTCAAGGGTGAATGTAATCACAATGTGCATATTGAATTCTTACTTGAAAGTGAATTTTTCATAAGAGTATGTTTGTTGGGAAAAGTTGCAAGGTAATATTAACAAATATGTATCTTTGTTAAATTAATAACACAATCCATTGACTAAAAAAAAAATCATTAAATAGAAACTAACTTTAGAAACCAAAATAATCAGTTGATTAACTAAATTAGAGATCATTCTATAAACTAAAAAAATTATTGGTATTTAAAGTAGTTTACATTATTAATAAAAATTTATAAAATAACTTTTAAATTGGTATCTAACCATTAGCTACTAAAGTTTTAATTACTAACTACTTTATATTCTAAATTAATCTCTATTAGTATTTTAGGACCAGTTTAGAATCTAAATATTAGTTGCTAAAATCTTGACAGCTAATTGAGATACTAATTTAAAAATATTTTATAATTTTTTATTAACAATAGAAACCACTTTAGATACCAATAATTTTTTTAATTTTAAAATAATATTTAATTTAATCAATATAATGATTAATTATTTTTTCTCTAAATATAATTATTATTCAATTATTTTTTTATAATTCATATATTTAGGTATCTCTCTGGGAGAGAAAAAGTAAGATGGAATTTAAGAAAGAAAACTATTTAAGAAACTATTTCTTTAGGATGGAAAAATCTCTTGTTTTAAAGATTTGTATGCCTTATCAACTCAATCTTATATATTTCATTGTATCATAGCGGATATATAACGGATAGGTCAGGAAAATCTTTCATTTTGGTATAATTTTCTAAAAAATTATTATAATTAATAAATTATAGAAAAGTTACAATAAAACCTTATTGGGAAGCATGATTTTATCTTAAAAAAGTGGTGTTCTACCAGCATAATTTCAACATTTTATTTTTATAATACAAAAGTCATATTTGAAATACATAATTTCGTTTCATATAATTTATTTTTATTAAAATCTTGCTTAGCAAATACGTATTTTAATTTTTTGAATGAAATTATATTTATTTTTTGTTGTATTAAAGTCGTGTGTGCTTACCAAAGACTTCTATTTATAAAAATATAAATCATGCTTGCTAAGCATAATTTCAAAATAAAAATAAAAATTATGTTTACCAAGCAAAACTTCAATAAGAAAAATATATAAAACGAAATCGTATTATCGAACATGACTTCTGTGTTAAATATAATAAAATTAAAATTCTTCCTAATGACAATTTATCCAAATAATTTTCTTACAATCTTTCCACTGACTACTAATTTCTTTAAAACAATTCACATGGTGATTTTTTTCATGAAAATGTATAAAGATATTTTGACTTTTATATCGAAAAGTATATGCTACAATATTAAAATATTAAAATGCATGCGACGATATTTATATAATTTTTAAATTAAGTTCTAAAATTTTATTCTTTAATATTTCATTTTAATTTTGACAATATTATCTTTATAAATTGTTAAAAAAGTTTGTTTGAATATATTTTTAAAAATTAAGTAACATAAAATTATTGGTGGTAAAAACATTAACAATCATATTTTTTATAATGATGTCTTATTTAAACTTGTGAAAATGAAATTATTTAAAAATTAATTTTATTTAAATTTATATTGTTGAGTATAAGTTATTTGATTTATTTTTTAGAAAGAATAATTTTAAAATGTAATTTTATTTTAATTTTACTTTATGATAAATAATTTATTTTACTTTTAATCTAGGATAAAACTTTATTTTAATTTATATTTTTTTTTAAAATCATTTTGAAATTTTAAAAAAAATGTTATAAGTGAATTTAAATATTTATAATTTTAAATAATTAAATTACTTTAATAATTTTTATAATTTAAATTTATTTTAAAAGTTCCTATTTAAACAACATATTTTAATATAAAATATTTTATATTCTCTATAAAGATGTATTTTTCTCTAAACATTATCCAAGAAAACTATTAGAGTGTTTTTTAAGTCATTTTTTATAAATACTTTTATGAAAATATACTTTTTTATAAATTAAAAAAAGTAAACAAAAAATTTAAAGAAACATAATTTTTATATATTAATTTATACTTAAACTAATTTTATTTTATATATTTCTTTTATTTTATTTTTATTTTTTTAAGAGAATTTATTAAAAAAAAAACTTATCGAAATATAACATAAACATATTTTGTTGAAATGCCTCCAATTGATTTGCAATGCAATTTTTTTATTAAAGATTAAATATTAATATAGTTATAGTAGTCATAGGACATTACAATCGTGGACATTTTTCTTTGATATGCTTAAATGGAGTAATGGCAATAAAGAAATTAATAAAAATTACCAAAAAAACAAATAAAACCTCAAAAACTATTCATGCAATTCTTTTAATCTGAGATCGTAATCTAACTCAAAATAAAATCATCATAAATAAAATATATATTTATCGAAATAGTTAAGTCTTACTCGACCGAGACCACGAATTATTTCAATTTACTTTTGTAAAAACAAAAAATAAAAATCCAGCAACAGAAATTTGAATCTGAGAATTAATACTTTAGAGTACAATTATATATTGAATGATGAATTATTTCAGTTTAGTTTTACAAAACAAAAGGTTCTATAGCAACAGAACTTTGAACATGTCAGAATTAAATCAACCTACTTTATAATTTGAGTAGTATATATAAAATTATACATATCCATAGATCATGTTTTGTTGAGTTCACTAAGTTAACAACAAGATTTAAAGTAAGGTTGCAGTTGCAATCATAATTTCAATTTCATCTTAATTATTAATTAACAGTATATGTAACAGACAAAACCTTGTTGCAATGGAGATATATATGATCATGAGTCTCAAAATTTTGAAGTTGTGACCGAAAATGTAATCTCACAAATCAGGGTTTAAAAATTTGATCTAACCGCCGCCTCCGTCGCCACCGCCATCACCACCGAGTCCACTTATGCGACGCTCTGATTTTCGTGAATGCGCAGTGCTACCACCACCATGACGGCTGGTATATCTACTTGAAGCACGAATTGGTGGTGGTGCTCTTCGTGCATGTTGGTCGTAGGAATCGTCAACCCCACAAGAAAATATGATCATTGATATAAGCATAAGAGACAGAAAAATGATTCCCAGCAAAAATAAGGTCCCTGAGTTATACCTAATTACTTCATCTTGGTAGCCACCATGAAACATTGCAAGGAATTCTCTAGCCATCTTTCACTAATTAATGGGACCTTCTCTTTCTAAACCCTCCTCATCTCAAACCTAGCTACCATTAACGTCCGCAAAAGCTTCCAGAGTTTATACTCTACAAAACTACTACAATGGTGCATACAAAATTAGTAAACCCTACTGTTGCTACAACACTATTTTATAGATCAACACTTCATAAAAACAGAAACTGCATTTCAAGTTCAAGCAACAAAACAGGATTCAGATCCTGAAAATTTCAAGATCTCAGCAAGAAAAACACAAAGATCCTGAAATTTTGGCGGAGAACCGGACAAGTTTTGTAACGTGAACCGTTATTAAGGAAGAAGATGAACGGTTATAATGTTATGCAAAATAATCTAAAATATCAATATTTTTATAAATTGTAGTTGTTCTCTAAACTATTTTATATTTGTTGTTTCAGTTATAAAGTTTATTGTTGACATTTATAAGAATGAATTAAAGTTTAACTTTTTTTATAAATTTGACATTTATATCAAAACAAAATTTTGCATTTATATCAATACTAAACTATTTTATATTTTCAAAAAATTGCATGATTTTTATTTGTCAATATTATGAAAAGGTAGGAAAGGAAAGTGATGAAAACAAAACTACTTCTTCTTATGAAGCAAAAATAAAATTCATTAAATATATTAATATTGAAAAAATAAAAGGTTGTTTCTTACTGTATCTCCATAGTTGTTTTTTTAACTCCATCCTTCCTAAAATACCAAAAATATTTTTTATTTTATTGATGTTTTCAATTTTGGAATGACTAATAAAAAAATTAGTCTGAATTATGGAATCTGGAACATAAAATATTTTTAAATTATAGAATCCATAAAATTATCAATTTTGTAATTTGAAATGTGCTTTTTTTTTTAAAGAAAAAAATATATATTTCAGATTATAAAATCTGAAAGATATTTCTAGATTCAGAAATATATTCTAGATTTTACAATTCAAAAGGTGCAATTAGAAAAATATACACTTCCAAATTATAAAATTCAAAATATATTTTTTTAAAGACAAAATGATCTTTCGTCTAACTTATAATGTGACAGATAAGTTATGGAGGTACACTAAGAAACACCCAAATAAAATGGGCAATTACTTCCTGCACCATATCACTGCACCAAATTTTAGTATGAAAAGATGAAAATTTCCTTAGATAAAATAGGAGTACATATAATGTATGAACCCCCTTTTCCAAAATATATTTCCAGATTTATTATTTTTTTAACAAATTTTTTTAATTGCAGATTTTTTTATCTAGAATGAAATTTTGATTTATTTTTTTTTGGATTTTTATTTCCAAAACACAATAATATCTTCCAAATCTACTTTTTTAGAATGTATTATTTTCAATTCTTAATTTTCATTTCCAAAGTAAATGACATTTTTCAAAAATTTAAAACTATATAAGGAGAAGGTTAAAAAAGATTGAGTGCGAAAAGAAATAACCGATTCTCCCTATACCATATCAATTCAGACCTACACTCAACACACTGACGTGAAATGTCCGTTTTGTTCTTAATGATTTTAAAAATTTGCCTTCCGGATATATAAATCCAAAACTAATATGTCACTTCCAGATTTCACCATCCGGAAGCTTACTTGGACAACATAAATGACCTTCTGGATGTCAAGATCCGTAAGCAAACATAAATGAGTTCTGGATCTTAATCACCAATATCATTTACAACACACCATTCCGGATATAAAAATCTAGAACTCATAACTCACTTCTGAATATGATCATCTGGAAGCTTAAATGAAATACAAAAATGACTTTCCAGATTTCAAAATCTAAGAATGTATAAAAATCACCTCCAGATTTGTGCATCTATAAAAAAAGTAAAATCAAGAAAATAAAATCAAGAACAATGTTGAATTTTAAATTTTATGATGGATGCATGTTATAAATGATATGGTGAAGGGAGAAATTGTCAAAGAATTTGCCAATAAAATGGTATGGAGGCAATTGGCCCACACACTAAGTAGATCCACAAGTGGCAGAGGAGGGTAAGAGAAATAGGAAAAAAAAAATATATATATATATATATATAATTAGAGTGATAAATAAAAGTTGTCATACTGTGTAGTAAAAAGATTGGTTATTAGCTATTTTAAACTGCCAACGTGTTAAAACTATAGATGGAGTTAATTTTAAATAAGTGCAGTATGATTATTTTGATTCAAAGTAAATCCATAAAGAATAAATGTATATTAGTCTATTTTCTAAAAATAATATGAGAATAAATTTGGTTCATATTTGGTACATTGTTTTATAAAAAAATGTACGAATTCGCTTGCATAACTATCAGTACGAATTCACTTGCATAACTATCAGTATAATTAGTTCTGCACAATTTTTTTTGAATTAATTTTACACACTAAATTTTACTTGAATGGCAGAGAATTGAAGTGCTGCCCTAGAAGATCCACAATTTCAAATAGGTTCTAAGTCTGAATGCATGAATGTTAATTACACGAACAGATCGCGTTAAAGATTCGTGTAAATGACAGATACAACTTTTATTGAAACAGTATATTATTACATTATTAAAAAGATACAAAAGGCTATAGTGATTTACAGAGTCACCTCATCATGGGTATAAAAGCAAAGGGGAACACCGAACCAGAAGGATAGGAACATAGAAAACTAATGCAAAAATTACATCACCAAAATTGTTGTATCCATAAAGTTCAAGCTTCTGATATAGGTGTTTGGTATTTCCTGAAAAATTGAGGGATTTTATACTTTGATTTCCTACATAAGAGTTACACAAAACATGCACAAACAAAGAATTATCAGATTACCTCAGGGAGCTGCAGATGACAATGATGTACATTGGAAGATTTAACATTTGCTTCCCACTTAGGCTTAGGGTACAATGATGTTGTCTTGGAAGTGACATTTTGCATGAAGGTTTGCAATAAGGCTAGACCCTGAAGTCATGTTCTTTTTGGAAATGGTAGGTAAAGTGCGCTTAAGCCAAGACTCTGATGGAGCTTTTAGTGAAGGTAGGACAGTAGGAAGTCCAAAACAGCTTGCACCAGATGTTTCTTGGTGACCTGACTTTGTAAAACGTTGGCTTTCTAAGTCAATCTTACCATCATTTCTCACCTTTGAGCTATCCAAAGAACATTCTTTATCAACCCATTTGGCTGATAGTTGGCTCTTCAAATCAACTTCTGAATTTTGATTGAGGCTATTAGAATTTTTTCTCCTGCTATACCCTTGACTTTCTGAATTTATCTCCTTACATCCAATCATTTTACAACTTGAATCTACTGAAAGATTGTTGTAAACGCCACTATCTCTTCTAGAAGTCTCGTAATCACCCCCTATGGTACTGGTTTCAGACGTGACCTTGTGTACAGAATCTACATACATTGTTTTCTCATGAACTTGGCTTTCATAATCATCATGTTGAGTGCTCTCACAGGATACTATTTTGCTGCAACCTCTTTGATTTGGATCAGTGCCATGTTTAGATTTTACAAGAATATCCAAAATCTCTTTTTCTTCTGTAAAGCCACAGGTAGTTCTAAGTTGCTGCAGAATAAGAAAATAAATAACAATTAACCGCACCTAAAGTGAAATAATAGCAAAGAAAATAGATAGAGACAAATTAATACCCCTTTTGTAGATCCAATGTGAGAAGCACCTGATTTTGCTTGCATTCGATGAGCTGCATTTCTTTGAACCTTATCCATTCTTAATCCAGGTATTGGATTCAAAAGACAGAACCGAGGAAAAAGCCCACAAGTAGTAGTTGTGTATCTTTCAAATTCATTGCAGTCATCACTTTCATTTTCACTTTCTTCCCTATCAATATCTTGAATGTAATTTCGCAAAGCTTTTGGCCTATGCTGATTAAGGGGATGTGAACTTTCTTCATTCTCTTCTCTCTTTTTCTGTTTTTGTTGTTCTTGTCCAACAAATGCCTTCTTGTACACATAATGTGATGCCCCAGATGCACTTGCCTTTGCTGCAGGCAAGAACCTATCAATCCTGAAATCACGAGCTTGTTGATGATCACTTGAGAAACTCCCATATGATTGAGCCTCTTGTTCCTCCCAACCAGTCACCCTACAGCTCACGAAGAATGACTCACTCCTGGAAAGTGTGTCATGAGCGTCTTTATAGGATTCACCTCCATCATCTGAATAAGAACTTTTCTTCTCCATATTTTCCTCTTTTGAATATTTTGCTACTCTTTTATCCAAAGATGCAACCCTTTTAGAGTTGGAAAGGGTGCTTCCAGTTCTCATCTCAGAAACTGATTGTTGCTTGATTTCTGATACTCTCCCAAGTGGGGGAGTGACGAAGGGAGGCTGCTCAGCAGCTTGTGCCTGTAACTGGCTTTCATCTTTGGGTTTTCCTGGGGCTTTCTCCCATACAAAAGGAACCGTTCCACCATTCCTCACTGGAACTGACTTTAACTCTGATTGGTAAGTAGGAGGACGTGGAAGTCTGGCTAATGAGTTATTAGTTTTGCTTCTGCGGTCTGTTTCATTGGCCACTGTTGATGAGAAACGCCTCACTGATAAAAGTGGCTGGTTAAAATTCAACTGCTTTTCTTCCATTAGATCTTTGAGTATCATAGAATTAGCTTCTGTGAAACAGCAAACAACAAACTACATTTAAATTTAGCCTTTTCAGCAACACGTGGAAGAAAAATACACTCACATTATTAAGAATTCGAGAGTAATTTTGTATCAGAAGTAGGGAATAGAACCACTGAGCACAAAATGGCTTATATTTATAAAAGTGGTTTATTCTTTGGATGAACTAATCCATAAGAAGTTTTAGAAAAGAAAAATTTAATTTGCTTTTCTAGAATTCCTTATGATGAAATTCTTCCAAATACACAAGCATAGATGTAGTTGAAAAATTGAAAGAAAACCATTGCAGCAGAACCCAAAAAAACCTCTCACAGTACCGCTTAATGGATAATCAGCATTTGAAAATGAAAAACGATAAATATGATATAACTAAAGAATCATGCATTTAATACAAAAATATGTGCTAGTCTTTGGAAAGAAGAACTATAGTCAATTAAAAGTTGGAGATAAATAAAAGTGAAATATAAAAAAATATTGTCGCATTTAAATTGCTGTCACAGTAGCTGTTCCAGTTTTATCGTGATCCTTGATATGGCAGGAAATTGATCATAGTTATAGTTTTGTCGTGGTCCTTGACATTGCAAGAAATTGCCAACAAATATAGCTGATATGACGGCAATTACAATCAAACCAGACCATCAAAGAAACAGAAATTTCAGTTTTATCAGTTAGGCCAAGGCCAGCATTCATCAAAAGCAGTCACGTCGATCAAGAACTAGGACCAAGAAAGTTTTGATGCTTGCATTAGAATAACAAAGAAACATATTTTCATTTTCTGTATAAGATTCACTGTGTCATTCATCACCATGTACGAAACCAAGAAACACATGCACACAAGAAAACAGAGAGAAAAAGTTGAGGAAAAGAACCTTGGAAAGAAAAAATGAGTCGGCCGAGGAATCAACTCACTTTCCTCCTTTGGAAAGCTAGTGAATAAGACCTGCAAAGCCGGTAGAGAGAATATAGAAGCAGAAGCAATTTCGTGTCTTGCACAAGGACATCAGATAAAGAAGACAAAGAAAGAAAGGAATTGCTTTTAGAACAACACATAAACTATATTGTACGCTTGTGTTTATTACTTTTGCAGCAGAGGTGAGTAAATCCTTCTCTTCTCTCTATCTAGTGTAGCATTGAATTAGGTGTGGAAAAAGAAATTATAAAGTGCAAGCACGTACGTTATGATCATTTCATGTTCCTCGAGACTAGCAATTATTTTATATCAGGGGACACATGTGTGGGATCATGTGACAGAGAAGCCAAATCAGGCATAACCATGACTCTGGTACATATCAGTACACAAAAAATGGCACTCTACTATGCATGAAAATAGTTGAAAATGACAAAAAAAAGGCCAACCCTGCTTCACGTGTTCGATTCTTGAGGGAAGAACAATGTTTGTTAGAAACCTTGGTGAGAATAAGAGAGATAGAAGATAGAGGAAATTTAATGAGTGATGTGATTCAATGTGATGAGAGAAGAAAAGATATGGAACTCCTATTTTCTTCTTCCTTCTGTTTATTTTCTTGCTAATAGAAATTAGGAATATGCTAAATCCAAATCTGCGGTATAAGTTTTTGTTATGTGACTGATTGTGATAAGGAAAAGAAACCCACGCACAAAGTAAATAACATATGCTAAAAACATTATTCTTTCATCCACATATTATATTTAAAATTTTCCTTAATTAAACAAACCAACTAATAATTTAAAAGTATATCGATATTGTTGTTTTAAAAACCGAAAAATCAAATATTTTGGTAAAAATATTTTTGTATATATATAATAAGATTGGAACATATGATATGTTACTCATATGTTACAATTATCTATTAGTAATTTCATTCAAACTATTATCTTATTTATATTGATACACTCTTTTTATGTTTATATGCGAAAAATATAATAATTCTCGTTATGTGTTATTGAATTATAGATATGGTTCTTCATGCATTGTCTGAACATTTGCAGACTCTTGAAAGGTAGATTCCTTCTATATACTTAGAAATATATATAATTATAATATTAGATAAAATAAGAAGAACAAGGATGAAATTGTAGAAAATAATTTCATTAGTAAACAATGAGTGAGGAAATTTAATATTTACTTCATGAATGTGCCTAGATCTCCTACGTGTAGCTGCAAATGATGTCACTTGTTACAGGTGTTGAGTTTTTTCCGTAAATAACATTATTTGCAACTTTAAATTCCCAACTAGCACTTTTTTTTTTCTTTTATTTCTTCAACTAGCACTTTTTTTTCATTATGGTGAAAATTCAGTTTTTCAAAAATCGAACTCTCACCTTCAATTTCTATTTGAAAAAAAAAATTCCAAGAGTGTTTTTTTATAATAATAGTCAAGCTCAAAATAGTCTTTCAGATGATGATCTAAATTTAGTTTGTAAAAAATATAATTTTGACTTTCACGTAATTTAATTTTTTTTGAAAAATATAATTTTGACTTTCACGTATGAATGTTGATTCGAAATTAATTATACGACAATTGAATGTTTTTGAAAATTAGTTACTGTTGAGCCAAATTTTGGAGTAGTTTTTTATTTTTATTTTTTATTTTCTAGTAGTTGAGTGAAAACAAAATAGTTTTTCGGTGGTGAATGTTCAAAATCCAGTTTCCAATTTTTGACTTTGATGTATGGATGTTCATCCGAAATTAATTATGCGACAAACTGAATTCTCATGGGATTTGATTATTGATGTAACAAAATTTGGGGACGATTTTGAACTTTTATTTCTTATTTTCGATAGAATGAAAAAAAAAATAGTTTTCTAGTGGATGTTCAAAATCCGGATGAAGATGAAAATTCGATTTCTGGAAACTGAATTCTCACCATGTCAAAAATAGTCCTAGTGGGCAAATAAAAGAGAAAGAGTGTTGGTTGAGGATTTAATATTAAGAAATGATATATTTACACTATACCACTCTAATTAATTGATGATATAAAAATAATATTTTTATTATTTTATATAAAATAATTGAAATTTTAGATAAAGAAAGAGAGTTATATACAATGTATATTTTTTTAAATATTGAAAATAATATTATATGTGGGAAAAAAGAAGTATACTTCTTCCACCCTACCAATTGCACCTGACTCTAAGAAAAATACAATAGGATTTTAAAATTAAAAATAGTTTTGGATTTCCTTCTTCTCCATTCGCGTGCACTACTTCGGTGGTTGGAGTTCTCAATTTTTTGGCTGCGGTTTCTGGATCCACCGGGTTTGGTTGATTATTTGCACTTGTACGTGGTTGTTCACGGAGTTTTCCTGTAGTTTTTGACACCCATTCTAAATAATATCGTTTTTTTTTTCTTTTCAGAAAGGGGGTTCATAATATAGTTGAGGAGTGAAATGTTCACCCTCTAATTTTGAAGGCACATCCTCCCTGCACTTGATCAATTCAAACTGGCACGATCATAGATTTGAAAAGATAAAAGTGTTCTTAATGAATTTTAAATTAGGTCAAGTAATGAATGTGAATTAGAGACCTGCACCCAACCCTCACTTATGCACTCAATCCACAGCCGCAACTCATCTGCACCATCTTCCTCTTGGTTTTCACAGGGAAGCACAACCAGCCCTTTCGTTCTGTTTGATTTCGGTGACAAACCATCAGCTGCGACAGCGAAGGAGCCCTTGAACGGAGAGGAAGCGCAGAGCGAACGTCGGAGAAGACAAGGTAAGTGACTTGTGGATATTTTTGTTCAAAATTATAGCTTGCGGAAAAATAGTCAACTATTCTGGATATGGATATCCATAATTCAAAAAACAATTACGATATGGATATCCATAATTCAAAATACAACTACGGATATGGATATCCATAATTCAAAATATAACTACGGATATTTAAATCCATAATACAAAACGAAATTTTGGATAATTATATCCATAATGCAGTGATATGGTGCAGAAAATGTTACTGACTTACGAACGCTTACATCCGTAAGGTTAAAAGAAGACTTTCGGATATCGGTATCCGTCACTACCTAAGCTCGAACAAAATGCGATAAAAAAACTTAAATCGGTTCTTACCTCACAACAATGTCAAAGTGCAAACGACCCCGTCCACCACCACTGTAAATCCACCTCCTACGCAACTCATAGTACCACCAAAGAAAAAAACCAACTCAAAACACCACTGTTACAACTTTTTCAAAGAAACCTTCACAGTTTTTCAAACTAAAGAACATAAGGTTGGATTTTGAAAATTTCCTCCGGTGCAGGAAGTAATTGCCAATTTCGAAATAGGTATTATAGTATTCGATAATGCACACTTTATGGAATACAAGTTCTGAAATGCTCTACAACCTTCCAGAGTTTGATTTTCAAAAACTCCATTTTCTCCATTTCTCCCATCAAACCTAAAAAACTACCCCTTCTTACCTCCAACCACCTACTGAAGCTTCTAAACACCATCACTACCTCCACCACACCTCGTCGGAGCTCAACCGTGCCACCACCACCACCTTCAGCCACCCAACAAGCAACACATTGTCATCCTCTCTTCAACGTATGAAATAAAACTTCCAAGGACATTTCTGAATTTTACAAATTGTTAGGGTGCAGGTCTCAATTCGTAGGTGCAGGAAGCAATAACCTTTGTTTTATTGTTCCTTTTTGCACTTACTTGGACTGTCTTAACCAAAAATATAGTTGAGAAAAAAGGGTCAAAAAGTTATTTTAGAAGTTGAAAGTTGATATTTTATTGTTAATAAAATTATTCATTATAATGATTGATAAATGAAAATTATATGGAAAAATTGTTTATGTGATTTTTATATTAATTTTAATATCATTATGTTGATAACATATATTTTTTATAATTATAATTTTATTTTTTTAATTGATTTAAACACTTATTACTTTTATTTATAGATTGATTTTTTTATTACAGTTTTTAGTTCTGATATTTGAAATTGCATTCTTATTAACCATACATTATATTTTAAAATATTGTTAATCAAATTTGAAATAAAAAATATTAATGCACGTTTAAGTAAATGCTATTGAGAAATTAATTTGAGATATTTGTTATGAACTTTTTGACTTTACTAGATATTTGTTTCACCTACAATTTATTCTAGTTGAATTTTTGTATATTTGGATTTAATTCAGCTTTAACGTTGATTTTGGTTAATTTTAAAAATTTTATATGTTTTTATATGATACATTAAAAACTCAAATTGAAAAACTATAATGGCATAAAATAGTTATAAACTTAATTAATAAAATTAAAATTGGAAAAAAAATAGCAATTACAAATTGTAATTAAGTATTGTATTTGATGAAAGAAGGTAAAGCTCAGGTCCAACTACTAGGTACATGGCAAAGAAGATACAAGAAAACTGAGACTATGCTACTGATGGCAGAGAAATCTTCCTATACATGTTCAAAAATGCCATAAATCTAGCATAGAATTGTAGAGTAGAATTTATTTTCTTATCAAAAGTAGAATAGGAATTTTACTTGTAATTTTTCTTAATTGTAATTAGGGTTGGATTTAGGCATCTAAAAACCAACCTATATTAAATTAGGGTTTCTAGAAGAGTCTTAATTAACCTAGGATGGTCATTTAGACCTAAATGAGTCACATGATGCACACCTTGTCATGCTTTCCTTTTGAGCTCATTTTAGGCATCACTTTCAAACCCATTTCATTTGAATTTTCCCACCTATTTTTGTTATGAATGGTTGGATCTCTAAAACTATATAAAGTGGTGCTTGGCTCGTGAAAATGGAAGATTAATGAATGAGTGAATTGTTGTCAAGATTGCATGCTTTCTCACTCTCTTGTCTTGTCTCTCTAGGATAGACACCTTAATCTTCTTCTTCACCTTCTCCAAGTGATATGGCCCAGCCAATCACTCTCCCTACCTATCATGCACCTTCAAGGAAACCATAGCTCAATTGAAGCCCTCCTTGTCCATTCCAACCATTAGCTTCCACCAACCATGTCTCAATTCTCGAAGGAACCAATTCGAAAATGGATTCAACACCATCATTTGGTATCAGAGCCTGGTTCTTCAAGAGATAAGTGTTTTCTCTTCATTTTATTTTTGTATGTTTTTCATCTTTCCGTATTGTTCATCATAATCTGAATTTTCTTGTTGTTTTAGTTTTAATTTTAGTTTGTGTTGTTGTTTTTAAAATTTTGTTCGGTTTAAATTGTTCAATTGATCTTGAACATTCCATCTTACATTTTATAGGTTTCCATTAAGTGTGTTGTTCCGAATTTGGTTTTATTTGAGTCTTCTTGTGATTTTAATCGATGCAAATTGTTTACATTTGAGTCATTTAATTTTTAAATCCATTCAAGTAATGTCTAAGTCATGTTCATCCAAATTGTCATCAATTCTATGTAGTATTTTTCATTGTTGAATTTTGGTTGTTTGATTTTAATTTAAGTACAATTTCTATTTTGAATTTGAGCTTTGATGCATTTTAATTTTTCCATATTTGAGTTCATACTTGTTATTAGTTCCATACAAGTTCAATTTCCACTTAATTCCATTGTTTTTTTGAAGTTTTCAATTCTTTTTTTAATTCTCGTTTAGGATTCTTCTGTTCACAGTTTCTGTACTGACTGAAAATGTTTATAAAAATTACTTCTATTGGTGAAAGATTCTGAAATTCTAGATTTGAGCAGTTTGATGTGTTAAAATAAAGTTAAAAAAAATATAGAAAAATTCAAAATAGAAAAAAATGATAAATGAAAAACGGACAGAGTAAAAAATTCTGACTCAGAAATTTTTTTGAAGCGGGAGTGAATTTGAAAAAATTATTTCAATTAATTGGCGCATTGTTTTTGTGAAATTCTAGTGCCTAAATTGAGCTTAAACATTGAGGTTTTTGTGGTTTGAATTTCAAATTTAAATTTAAAGTAATCTGCCCAGAATAAATTCGGCAAGTTGAGAAAAGTTTTAAACAAAAATCCTGTAGTACAATTTTGGTTTTATTCATCTACCCTAGTGTCATTCTCTAGGTTTCAATTTGGGTTCTACCTTTTCTTGTGTGCTTTAATTTTTTGCTTGTCAATTTTCTTGAATACTCTTTCAATTCATGTCAATTACCAATTCCATTTGAAGTAGTCCTTAATTTTAAATTTGAGTTTTTTTGCTTTGAAATTGTTTGACCTCTTTCGGTGGAAGTGCCTATTATGCTTTGGTGAGTTGTGGAGCTAAAATTTTTTTGTGTAAGATACGTCACTGAAGAGGTAAAAACTGAATATCTAAGGTTGAATATCGTAAGGAGGCAAAACAAGGGACGACATCAAACTCACACAAAAATATACACAAATACCAAAAGGACCTACAAGTGAAGGAGTGCATAGAATAGGTCTTTGATTTTTTTGTGCATAAAAAATTGTTGACCTAATTTTCTTTGTATTTCTTTGAGTTGTAATTTTCAAGACTTTGATTAATTAGTGAATTAAATTTTTCTTACTCGGTGAATGTGTCTTCAAGGTTCAAAGTGCCAAGAAGCCTCACCTTAGGAAACGCCTAATTTTAAAAGCTTTCTAGATAGCAATTTTCAAATGTGTCTTTCATTGCTTTGCATATTTCTTGCATCAAATTTTTTCATCTTTGTTTGTGCTCTAAGTAAATTACTTAGAGAAAGGTTTGTGAAAGTGTTGTGGGATAGTATTTGGCAAGGAAAGGCTTCGTACTTAAGAAATCCTATCTATCCACCTCCCTTTCCTTGGAAATTACCTACTTCACTCCACCTATCTTTCTTTTTGGAAATTACTTTTATCATATAACTCCAAACATGTCTACTCATTCTTCAAGTCATAGTTAAAGTGATAAAAAAATCCACAAAATTTCTTTTGAAACAATTGGCTAGAGATTTTCAATCACTATCACTTAAACAGTTACAACATAAGGCTCAAATTTTTGGAAGATAAAAAAGAAAGAGATGCCCATCTTGTAATATTGGAAAAAAAATTGAAAATTGTTAGAGAAAAAGATGAATACGTAAGAAAATTAAAAAAAAAAAAAAAAAAAAGTTTAAAATCATCTAAAAAAAAGGTGGAGGAAACAAAAGAAAAAGAAAGAAAAAAAAGAGAAAAAAATTAT
>Ga0123342_1006286_pt1 | contig 16574 bp, 13 predicted proteins | sample Turbeawhitnodule_FD_89960 | JGI IMG/M metagenome (GOLD analysis project Ga0123342, IMG submission 89960) | Root nodule microbial communities of legume samples collected from Mexico - Turtle bean Mexico white nodule | ecosystem: Host-associated > Plants > Roots > Nodule | place: Mexico: Nepantla... | reverse complement strand
GCCCGACACATACTGCTTTGCCTATTAGTAAACAGATGACATATGTTGCCAAATAAAACATTTTTAGAAAAATAGAGCAATAGATACAAATAAAAGTGCTAATATTTCTTCCAGTTTAATGACTAATTGCAGTACAAAATGCAAAACCATCAAAATAAAGGTAGTTACATAAAATGATATAATAAGGTATAACAAGGAAGACGGGTCAATTCAGCCTTATAATTTGATTAACTGTACATAGAAGTGGAAAGCTTACAGATTTAGTTAGGGAAGAAGAAAATAAGAGAATATAAATAAATAATATCTCTTGTGTATTACAATTTACAATGTGATGCAAGATTCAAAGCTGTAACTCTATTTATGCCACTAGTTAAGAATCTTTAACAAAATCAAATAAGGAAAAAATTGTAACAAAATATGAAAGTCAGTTCTAAGAGATCATCCAAGATATAATAAAATAGGGAAAATTAATTACCTTATTTTTTGATAATAAATTGCTTTGAGGAATCGGCTCAGAATAGGAAAGTTCCTCTTCATTGTTTATTGCTGCCAACAAAAACAAATTGAAAGCATGTGTTGCAAGTTTGAGTAGAGTATATAGCTTACACTAATGAAACAGACAAACTTACCTTTTTGCTCCAAGAATGAGTTTCCTGAAGGGCTAGAACTCTCACTTGTGTCTTTCCAGTTGGCAATATAATCAATTAACTTCCCTCTGTAAATTTCATTTAATTCTGAAAATACTTCTGGGGGAAGATTCCTTATAACTTCCATGTCAAGGTTACATAAAGGAGGGGGTGTTGAAATTGGGTCAGTACTAGCTTCATTATTTGGTATTTTATTGTCCATTTCCACCGAAGACTCTGGCAGATTTACAGATGCATGACGGGAAGTGTTATCCCTGCTTTGCTTGTCATGACCTGAAGAAAGAGAAACCAAAAAAGTTTTTGTATTAATTCCATCATTCATAAAACCTCAAAATAAACAAAAAAAAAAAGAAAATTCACATAAGTCTAACCAAAAATTATCCAAACAATAACAAGTATTGTCCATTACCCATAGAATAAAACAACAACAAAAGCCTTATTCACTAGATGAGGAAATTTAAGTGTGAACAAATAGGGGGTGCCATTACCTATAGGATATTTCTGATTTCCAACACTAGCACATCCAGAAGTGAGCCATGATTTCAAAGTATATTTTGCTGTACCTTCATGAACTAAATAACATTATACAACTATAGAGAAATTACATAAAAAAAGAAAAGAAAAGCTCAAAACTAAGAAAAAGCAGTAAAAAGATTCTACAACACTAAATAGAAGAATGGAAACCTGAAAAACAAGGTAGCATATCTCAGCAACAGGCATTACAGATAAATTTAATTATGTGCACAACCAAATAATATGTAATTCCAACACAACTCCTTAAGATTCACTTTGAATAATACAGATACCTTGTTTAGAAGCTTCTGCACTTTCAAGTCTGGAAACTTGCAAACCAATACCTCGAATCTCCTTGACATCTACATGAAATCAAAAAAAGGAGAAGACAAACGTGAAGATATACGGATTCCCTTACAGAAGTCGAGGCTGAAACACAAAGTAACACGAAAAAAATACCATCATAACATTAAAATATGAAGTCCAAAGACATAATCACGAACCAGCTTCACCATGCAAGCATTTATTTTGAAAAATAATACACATATGCAGCCTGAAGCCATTAACCTAAGTGTCTAATGAAACTTTCCGTATAAACTCAAGGCCAATACTAACTCTGGTCAATCATCAGCTATGCATCTAAAAGAATGGTTTTACATCTCTACCACAACCCTCTTGGAAAACTAGCACTTTGAACTTGAATCATGGGTGAAGCACTGGCCAACTATACCTTCAAATGAAATTTTAATTTAATTAAGAATGTAAGTGGAAAGTATTGAATCCTAACCACTTGATAATATAAGCTTTAATACAATGACAGGATCAACAGCCCTCCTAAAAGTTTAAACTAAGAGAAGGATATTGATTATATTAGGATTCCCTTGTCAGTACACAAAGCTTTTTATATTAGGATTCAAGTCATAAACTAGGAGATGAGTGTAATTGAGAAAAGTTTCATTGAGAAAAATGGAACCTAGGAGATTGATAAGCACCCAAACAATTGAGGTACTCACCCTCAAAAGTTAGCTATTGGGGAGGAAAAATCAATAGATTCCATTCTGCTTAGTTATATATTCATTAAAACGGCAGAAAACATGTATGTCCGTATTAGATAATAGAAAAACAATACTTATATTTTTGGATGTTTCATGATAGAATTTTGAAAAGAAAAATATATATTGAGTCAGAAATATGCTTTGTCAAGCATGGCTACATTAAAAGAATAATCAGGTCTGAGTTAAGATACCTATGTAAAAACATCCAAACAGCTGCTTTACAATTCTTTGGAGTATTTCCACATTATCAGTAGCAAGAGGAACCTATGATGAGAATATCAAACAAAAAATTGGACATTACAACAATTAATAAAACACATTTGTAGAAAGAAAATGACAGTTTAATATACACACTAACAGAATTGATTTTTCAATATTTACCGTTACAGAATGACTCAAATTTTCACAGTCCCCACAGCCCATAAACTTTACAGGTTCGTCAGCACCTTTCCTTCTCTTTTTGATCTAAGGAATGTTTACAAGAATATTTTGTAGACTCAGAAGATATAAGAAACATCATGATAAATAATAATAATACATGAGTTTCAGAAATTTAACACGACATAAAAGGAAGCACACAAGCTAAAACAGAAAGCTCATTTCTGAATAATCTAAAAGACAACTTCTAAAGCTGAAGGTAAACGAATACCTTCAGAGTGAAAGTGCGCCCCTGCACTCCACAACACTGCAATCGTAATGAGACCTCCTTGCAAAGATTTATTAGGAAGTGTTCACACTGGAATAACTTTTATGTCAACATTTTGATTTATATTCTTATGTAGTAAGGTTTGGAAATATAAAAATATAACACAACGTATGAAAATACTAACATCTTTTGTATCTTTGAATCTTACACCCCAATTTACATCAGCACCAACAGTCTTGCTTTCCTGCAGAAATGTAGATGTCATCATAAACAAGTTATTCCTTATCCCTAAACCCTGCAGAAATGTAGATGTCATCATGAAAGAATAATAAACACTGGAAGAAAAAGTGACAGAACAACACAGTTAGAAAATTAAAAGTAGTGTGTGAAACCACCAGCTAGTGGCACACTTACTTCACAACATGTTGTGGAGCATAGCACAATCAACTATTTTGAAATGTACAATGACTGACTATGGTATTATTATTCATATTAACCTGACAATTTATAAACTTCAGTCATTGTTCACTATTATAGTCGTTAGTCAATCCCTAGACAAGGACTGGAATAGGTAAAAGTAAAAGGATATTGTTACAGAAAAAAAATGGCAGTGTAAAATGGAAGGCAAAAGAAAATAACATTCAGATGTGGATTCATATAGAGAAAGAAAGAAAAAGAAAAGCAACACACGCATACATTATACCATTATACAACAAATTGGAACAATTTAAAATGGAAGAAAAGAGATAAGAAGCAACATGTGCACAATCACGCACACACACATTACATACACCATTATACAACAAATTGGCACAGGGTAAAATGAAAGGAAAAATAAAAGAAGCAACACACATATGCTCGCAGACAGAGGCATATACATCTCTCTCTCCACATGCACATAGTGTACATATATACATATATCCAAAGTATATATCTGTATATGTACTTTTTAAATAAAAATTCCATACCTGAAAGTTCCCAACTAACCGGTTATCAATTCCTCTGCTATAATTCCACAGCATTTCTCCTGTTTTTATACCGTAGTCCCTCTGCAGTGAGGCCTGCAGATGCAAATAAATAAGGATATACTACAAATATTACAAACCATGTACTTCCCCAACTCAAGGGAAAAGATAAATGTCTAAAAGCAGAGGAGGAACGCTTAGAACAGATTTAAAGACCTTCGGAAGAAAGTCAAGGAATAACAACTTTTATAATACAATAGAAGGAAAATCATAAACTATAAAATAAGTAAGTGAATGAATAGTAAAACCTTGGAAATAATGCGCAGTTGTCCACAAGTGTAAATATTCTGTTTCTTCAATTTCTCCTGCAAAACATGCCCTATTCCTGGAAGTGAATTAATTGGGAGTTGGTATAAATGATCTTCAACCTGAAAAGGAAAAACTAAATAAATGAGCAAGGTAACACATTCCACTCATAAACTATAATATCAAAATGCATAAGCTGCACAAAATATAAGTAGGTTTACTTATACAAGTGAACTACAGCAGCTAGAATCACACCTGATGCAATCAGTGTCCCCTTTTTTTAATAAGTTGATCATTAAGATTATCAAAACCAGAAAATATAAGTTGAAAATTGCAATATAAATCACAGTACACCTGGTGAAGTGTAAATTGTCAATTTCAATGCATCCAAAATACATGTCAAACCTAAAATTAGCACCTTTGAGGAAAATCCAAAGCATCAAGGTCTAGAGTAATATAATCCACATCTAGCATGTCACTACTCTGTAAGTTTTCATTGAACTTTATTTAAAATACAGAAAACCAACAATTGCAAAATACAAAATAAAATAACAAGAGCAACAATTAGCATTGATATTTGAATTTGAAATATCAAAAGATAAGCATAAGTTTTCAGCATAAAATTCATAAAAAAAGACACAATTATGGCCACAGAAAAGACAATTAATTATAAAGAAAGAGGATGTATAACTTGTAATATGATTTACATCATACTTTCATTATGCCACAAATAAAAATTGAGAATTATGAAAACAACTAAAACTTCGCAATAAAAGAAAATCCAGAGCATACCTTTTCTGTAGTTATGTGATATTGACCATTTGGTTTTGCAGTTCTAGTAGCAATACGAGCCATAAGCATATTTCCAGCTATACCAGCACTAGCTGTACATCCAGTGGTCTTATAGATCTCTTCTCTAATAGATGAAGCTAAAAGTTTGGGATCTTCAACCTCTAAATCTGTGACATCTAAAAATGCTTCATCACAGCTTACAGCCTGCATCAAGTAGCAATTATAGCATTAAGGACAAGTCAACTGAAAACTTTATGCACTTGAACAATGTCAATCATAAGACCTGCACTTTGTTGCAATGCTGGTGCAATATACTATAAAATTGATCAGCTACCTGCAAAGTGTCAAAGACACATTTGTAAAATTTTATTAAAAGGGAAAAAATATACAAAGATATGATGACATAAATAAAATATTCTGACACTCTGCTTTATAAGCCATTCAACTACAGACACCCTACTAATTCTTACTTCCTCATAAGCTTCAAAGTTATAAGGAAAGATAACCAGGTCGGGATAAAGAGCCTTGGCATCTCGAACAAACATACCAGCCCTAATACCTAGCACATGATCAAAAGCAGAAGTTACATACAAAAAAGTCATAACATAGCTGAGTGAGTCATACTATCATGTATAATCTGGCATATAACCAACCATGACTACGAGCTGGGTAGTTTGCAGAAGAAATCTCAGAAGTTCCATTGGAATTATTTGAATGACATACAGCTACAGGCTGATCCGACAATTCAGGGTGGTTCCTGATAACAACTGAAACAAAAAAGCAGTCCTGGGCAGCATACAGCTATAGAGTTAAATGACAAATCTATCCAAAATCTAAAAAGAAAATTAGTTGACAGCAATAATTTTTCTGAACATCTTGTATTTAAATCTTACCATGTCAACATGGATAATAACTGAATTATGAGAAATACTAGAGGCACTAATAATAGAATTTTCATTCTTAATCCCTGAAGACGAGGCAGAAAAACGCTTTCGATACCGATTTCGCCAGGTTCCTATAAAGTGGAGTCGTGAGCTCTGCATAAACCAAACATTAGTCAGGATACTGCAATAACAATAACAATATGATTACATGACAGGGTAAATCACATATAGGTTTACATACTTATAGGAAGGTCAATACCTAACCCCTGTTCCACATGAGCAGTTGCTTGTTTTTCTATCTTTGTTTACTTTTTTTACTGATTCAGCTAACACAAAATATAAAGCATAGGAGTATTCACTTCATCAACCCTATCTATTGAAGTTCAAGAGATTATTGATATCTTTAGATGTAAGAAACAATTATCATTGACTTGAATGTTTGACTGCCAGTATATTTTGCAGAATACAAACAAATTTAGAATGCTACAACTAGCAAACACATACGCTTCCGCGCATGTCTATTCACATTTCTAATACATTAAAATATATGTAATTTTTTTATTTTTATGAATAATTAATTAAAAAATTAAAAACTAATACAATTTAAAATATATATATATATATACATAAATTTTGTAAAAATAGTATTAAAAAATTATGTAGCCACTATTTTTCAAAATATAAGTTATTTAGTTATTTTAAAATAAAGAAAATTTATTCAATTATTTATTTTATTAAATAAGATAAATAAATTATTTTTTTATTTATTAGAGGGTAAAATTATCCAATTAAAAGATGATACCAATACCAAATAATGTATCCTCTTTATATAATGGTATAAATAACAGCCACATTAAAAAGAAAATAAAGTGGATCATCAACAAGAAAGTTACCATTTCACCAAGCAATATGAAAACTCAAAATTCTTCTATGTTCTAACTTCACTACCTTAAAATAATTTTCCACGAAATTAGGGTCTGCAAAAGTTGAATGACACTGTTTAAAAGGCTTAGTGCCTGAAGAACTTGGAAATTCTCTTGCATTCTGCTCATCTGAGCAGTGAGAACTAAATGATGTAGAAGGTGCTTGATTAGTGGATTCAAGTTCACCTTTGACATTACTCTCATCTTTCGTAGCAGCATTGCTTCCAGCTGCTTGGTCTTCATCAAACTTAATTCTAACACTATTCAACTCCTCCGTCATAATTGCATTACTATTCTCCAAGACAATATCATCAGATGCAGCACTGATTTGCCCACTATGTTCATTCATCTCCCCAACTTTGGATAAGTTTCTATCCTCAGAATCTGTTTGACCAACCCTAATAGATGAATCTTCAACATCTGACACTACTTGACAAAGGGAGTTTGTTAAAGCATCCTCTGACATTTTACTACTTTTGAATGTGAAGAAGGCCGACAGTTTTGATTGCTTATTAGCTAGTTGGTCGAGTTGGTAAGGTACCCCTGTCAAAAGCAAAATTTAAATCACATGAGATACAACAACTTGGAAAGTCAGATATAATATTATCATACATTCATATCGCTGGGAAAAAAGAACTAAATAAGAAAATAAATAAAAGTCAGGATCAGATGGTAAAACTTTAATGTGTAGACGTCATTGCTCCCATCGTACTTCTCTTCCTCTCATAATACAAAGATGAAATTTGGCGTAAGAAAATGAAACTAAAACAAGTGGAAGAGAAATAAAAAAACTTACAGCTCAGAAGTCTATTAGCAGCAACAGAATCTAAAATCCAAGTGGGTTTCACCACTGGCAACCCTGCACTGAATGCTCTGTATTGAAGAATCCAATAATTAAATTAAAGTAATTCAAAAGAGTAGGACTCAACCTAAAATTTAAAGAAGGGTATTAAATCAAACCTGAGGTTCTTAACTTTACTATCAGGCAGATTACTGCAGATGATATGTGTTACACGATGTCTAGAGAAATAATTCTCAAATCTTCCACCATACTTAAGCATGTAGCTCCGCAGTTCCTGAAACACGTTTGTCACTAATGTCATGTAGTCTCTTTGTATTTCTACAATTAAATCTGACTCAAATTTACAATTTCCTGACACAATTGATCCCTGAGCCAAGGAACGGTGACTTCATATTTCCAGCCACGTTCACACATTCCAGTAATCGGGGGATAGATACAGAGAATCAAAAAAACGAAAAATGAAAAACGAAAAACGCTTAACCTGGCTGGAAGGAACCGTGAAACCATCAACAAAAATCGAAACTCCACTGAATATAGGCTTCCCAGAAGCAGAGCCACTTAAAGACGAAGTGGAAGCCTCGGCGTCAAACTGGTTGTGTAGCTTCCGATTCTTCTCCGTCATATAACTGCATTTACTCCACAATCAATTAACAAATTCAGGCTAAAGAGCAAATATGAAATTGACATCGTTCTTAAAATTTGATAAGACAAAAATTGATGATAATATTAAAACAAAACCAAAAAAAAAAAACCTGGTGAAACCGGAGAAAGCGGAATTTAGTGAGGAAGAGCGAGAGCTTGCATTTGAGCCCCAGGCAGCGCCTAGGGTTTTCTGGTTGGTGATTGTCTTCGTCTTTTTGCTGTTCCTTTTACTGCTGTCGTTGGAGCGGTTGGAAGATATAGAATTCGAGAAACTTCGTTTGGAATTAGCTGAGCGAGACGAGTCTAAACTCATTCTGACACACAGAGAGTGGCGACGGTGAAATGAGAGGAGAAAGCAGAGTTACTCAGCGAGGTGGTTGCCGCTTCCACGATCTTTCGAAAGGGCGTTATTGTTTGTAGGAGAAGCTAACAAATAAATAAATTAAATAAAAAATATATCAATATATTTTTAATTTTCTTATGTTTAAGGGAAAAAATTATTTATTACATAAAAAAATAAAAAATTATGTTTTTTTAACCAAGTTAATTTTTTGAATAAAATGCATGTCAAGTATTTTTTTTAGTATCTTAGGATAATATTAAAACAAAGTTGTGTTTTGCTTCTAAAATTTAGAAACCCTTGTAGTATTGGTTACGAACACCAGCGTATGTCATACGAAACTATTTAGTATTTTTTTAAAATATTTTATTGGTCACTTAAATTTAAATAAACTTGTCTTTTATTTCAAATTTTGGAAAACCTAAATTTTTAGAGATATACAATTTTAATAAATAAATAAATTATAGATAAGTTGTGTCGTGTTTTACTATAAAGGATAATATTAGAAAGGAGGTGGTGAATCAAAATAGGTTAATCATTATATTTATAGGTAAAGGTAAGTTAATATTTTCTTACCATTCCGTCTTCTTTTTTTCTTTTTTTTTTTATGCTAATGATAAGATACATGCATTTATATGATATACTTGCTTATGTATATTGTGTGGATGTTTGTGTGATATTATGACATTGTGTGACCATGTATGTTGATACCTAATGTGGTATTGCGACTTTTTTTTATAGATATAAGATAGAACATATTTCAAATTATATGTGTTTTCAATGATTATATAAGAACGGGTCATACAAAGTAGATACAATGAATTACTTTATATAAAGATAAGTTTTTCAATACGTTATTGATGAGTCAAGTGCTAATATTTATTGAGAATCGTTATTAATATGTTATTAGGAGATTGTGGAATGAGGTGAGTTGAATAGCAGAACAAGGGTGAAGTTGAAATTCTTTAGATTTTCATTTTTTTTTCCTTCTCCTTTTCGTTTACTCAACAATATAAGTCACATGTTATATTAATTACAACACTATATCATTTAATATTAATATAAAAAAAATTACGAACAAGATAACAATCACCTATATAAAAATAAAAAATAAAAGACAAAAACCCTATTAAAAATATATAGAATCTTTTAATACTCAATAGATCAATAAATTTTAAGAAAAACTCAATTAATAATATTCAATTTTAGTATGGAGTTGAATCTTGATTAAACCTATATTTAATCTTCTCAAAAGACTCAATTAACATTAACAAGTAGTTCGTTAAAATTACAATGAAATTGTTTAATTCGATTTATAATATTGAATATGTTCGGAAAAAAAAAACTACCCTATCATATTAAAAACTAAAGTTAAATATATACATCCTTCTTCTTTTGAACTAAGATAAAGAACTTTAATTGGTTTTATAAATACGAAATTAATGTGGCGATATTACATATCAGTTATTACAAAAATAGTTTTCTTATTTAGTTTATATATAAAAATAATCAAAGAAAGTACACAAAACATATTCTTACCATAAAATGGAAAAAAATGATAGAAGTCTTACCAAGAAATTAAAAATAACTTTTAATGTAAATATAAATATCAATTACATTCCTAGTTTTATACTTTACATTCCTAGACTCAATAAATCATAAATTTAAACTTTACTCAACTTTACACGTTTAGAAGGTAAAGTTTTTGCAGTCAAAAAATTATATACTCTATATTTGGTAAAATATCTAATTAATGTGATATCTCCCATAAATGATAAATGCGTTTGTAAAACTAATTAAAATGAAACAACCTAAAATATCATAAAAGAAAGAAGTTATTCATGAATTCAGAAAGAATAAAGTGAAAATGAGAATAAAGAAAATTGTGAATGGGGAAGGAAATGAAAAACAAGACAAAGAAAAAGAATAAGTACTTTTTTTTAGATAACAGTTTAATTAAAGGTTATAGAAGGATAACAACTATATTTGATTAGAGATACTTAAGTAGAAAATATAACCTTTTATGTGAGAAAGAAGCAATTATATGTTGAGGATAGTTTTGAAAAAGAAAAAATTGTGTACACCATTTTATCTTTATTACTATTAATTGTCAAAGATATGATTCCTGCTAGAAAAAGTGGATTTGGATAGATGGAGAAGTTGATGATGGAAGTGGAAGATAAGTATTGCCATAGGAATGATGAAAAAAAAGGTTAAAATGAAGAAAAGTATTGAAAACAAACTAGTTTGAATTGCCATTGTAAATCCTTAAACCCACCTTCAACTCAACTCTCCAACTTATTTTTTGTTGAATGTTACCCGAAAAAGTGTTATCAATAAATAAAACATGCACTGAGAATTAGATGGGGAATAACAACAAACAGTTGGGGGGCATTGCATGGAAGCATCAAGTGCAGCATATCCCTTTCAGCTTATCCGCAACAGATTTATCAATGGAATACTGGAATGGAATGAGCAGAGAAAATTAGATGCAGAATGAATGAAAATAGTATATATATTGTAGTGTTGTGTTGGGAAGATAAAGGAACCTTGTGAAGAACCCAGAGAGAGTGATCGTAGGTGCGTTGAAAGAGGTAAGAGACTTCAGAAGGATCGGTTTCACGGTAATTGACAAAGTTCTCGCGTGCATGCTTGGCGTAGTAAGCCCTGGTGTCCTTCGGCAACAGCCTCACCAATCTCAGAACCTCTGCGTACGCTCTCGCCGCTTTCTCCATTCTTCTCTTTCCAACTGCTCAACTAACTAATCTCTTATCTAATTAAATAAATACCTTTTCATTTTACTTTATTTTTAAATTAATTGTAAATGAATATTGTTTACTATGTGAATTTGTAACTGAATATCGATTTACTGAATATTTTTTAAAAGTGGATAATATTTCGGATAATATTTCATATATGATAATTTTGATACTTTCTCCTCTTTCAATACATCGATACATTTTTTATTTTGTGATTGAACATTTCAAAGCGGATAATACTTCGGATCGGATGCAATGATTTCAATCCTAATAATGCTATCCCAAACTTAATGTTAGAACATTGGCACGAGTATGTGAGAACGGAAATATTTTTTAACCTTTTAACCAGAGGAAAACCACTCTCAACTGTGAGACTTATTCCGATACCAACAATATAGTATCATCTATAATTTTCAACTTGATTTGAGAACATATATAATTTTCAAAAGAATACCTATATATAGGAAATTCCATTGCATAATGCATATATCTCTTTCTCTCTCCCACTGGTACTTTATGAGTGAGTGTGGGTGGAAGTGACAGCCATGGAAGCTTCGGACTTGAAGATTAGGTTCGGAGAAGAAGGTGGGAAGCACTGGACTGATGCCCTTCCCATTGGCAATGGACGCCTCGGAGCCATGATCTGCGGCCACCTCCATTCCGAAACCATCCACCTCAACGGTACTCTTCATCTTCATCTTCACCGGTTTCCTTTCAGACCACACAATTAGTGCATGTTTGTATGTTTTTTTTTTGCTTTCAGAGGACACGCTCTGGACTGGTACACCCGCGGACTACACTAATTCCAAAGCTCCACAAGCCCTTTCTCGCGTTAGAAACCTCGTTAACCGTCAACAATATCCACAAGCCACTGCTGCTTCTTCTGCCTTAACAGGATCAAATCCATCCGAGGTATGTAATGTAACACTCTTGACAAAACCGTGACGGAGCAACGATTTCCAAAGCTGTCGTTTTATTGTGCCTAACAATGTTATCTCTCGGAATTTGTAACACATTTCAATTTCGCCCATCATTCTGTTCATGAATTGTTATGCGCAGGCCTACCAACTTCTCGGCGATATAAAATTGGACTTCGATTATTCACATCTCACCGGCGGCCAACAAAGTTACCAGAGGGAGCTGGACTTGGATACTGCTACTGTCAAAGTCAACTATTCCGTTGGAGATGTTCAGTTCAAAAGGGAGCATTTTGCCTCCTACCCAGATCAAGTCATTGTCACCAACATTTCCGCCACTCAAAATGCCAGACTTTCATTCACACTTTCTCTACAGAGCAAAATGATTAATCAAACCTACTTAAACGGCACCAATCAGATTATAATGAAGGGATCGTGTCCTGGTAAAAGGGTCTCACCTCAACTCCAACACAGCCCACAAGATACTCCGCAGGGAATTCAATTCTCGGCAATTCTTGATCTGAAGATTGGTGGTAAAAATGGCGTTGTCACTGGTTTGGACGACAACAAGTTGAAGGTTGAGGCTTCAGATTGGGCTGTTTTACTTCTCGTTGCTTCGTCTTCCTTCAGTGACCCATTCACACCACCTTCAGATTCTAAAAAGGATCCTACTTCTTCGTGTTTCAGTACATTAAGCTCAATAAGTAATGTATCATATTCTGACCTCTATGCACGCCATTTAAAAGACTATCAAGATCTTTTTCACCGAGTATCGCTGAAGCTTATGAGAAGCACCCAGCTGAATATTTCAGAAGACAGCTCTTTGGAATTGAAGAAGCTTGTGCCAACGGTTGCTAATCTGTCTCTAGTGGACAGTGTAACACAAGTTTCAACCTCTGACAGAGTGAAATCATTTCAGACTGATGAAGATCCATCATTGGTGGAGCTTCTATTTCAATATGGTCGATATTTGCTTATTTCTTCTTCGCGCCCTGGAACTCAGGTGGCAAACCTACAGGGAATTTGGAACAAAGATCTTGAGCCTACTTGGGAGTACGTTTACATTCTGTTTTATTTCAATGGATATGGTTTTAAACAAGAAGAATGGTACTTTGAGTTGTATAGAATTATACTTTAAACAAGGCTTGCTATCTGTTATTACAGGATTAATCAGGTTTCTATTTTCATTTTCTTTGTATCTACCACAACATTTGGTTCCCGATTCACTTGCAAGGAAGCCTTGCATTAATTTTTTTAATCTGAGACTAATAATGATTACTTTGTTTTTCCTAGTGGAGCCCCCCACTTGAACATCAATCTTGAAATGAACTATTGGCCTGCTCTTCCTTGCAATCTTAGCGAGTGTCAAGAACCCTTGTTTGATTATCTTTCCTCTCTGTCTGTGAATGGCAGTAAAACTGCATATGTAAGTATTTATACTCTTTGCTTGTTTTTGTTGAAGGCCATCTTAATTATGCATGATGTTGTCTTGTATATAGCCTAATTTTAAAATTCAACAGCTTGTATCTACAATCTGGCTATTTTTATTAAACATGTGTAGAAATGTAGATCACGACCTAAAATTGGATCCATAGTAGTGCTCTCAGCCTAAGCTGATTGAAATACCTTACCACTTAGATCGGCAAGACTGAACAACATAGAAGCATTTCTAAGTCTATTTAAGCCATTATAAGCTTTAGTATCAAACATGAACCAAATTCATTTCCAAAGATATGAGTCTCAATTTTATTTGTTTCATAATTTAGTGTTATCAAACCAAAATAAAACTATTTACATATTTTAAATTTTACAAATATAATCAAATTATTCAACAAAGGTAAACGGGTAATCATTTTGACTAATAATGATCTTGGACTGAAAATAGTAATACTGAAAAAAAAAATGAATTGAATTTAAGATATTATTCCCAACAATTGGATTTTTGGAGAGATATAATCAAAGGATCTATACATGCTCAAAGACGCAAAGCAATTACTTGGAAATTTTAAGGCTTTAGGTAGAAGTATGTTTTAAGATAAAATACTTAAATTTATACTACGAGCTAAAATGCACCTTCATTGAATGTGAAAAAAATATCTAGAACTAATTTTCTCAAGTTTTTGAGTTGTGGGCATAGTTCAAGAACCCTTGTTTACATCATATTTATAGCTGTAACCAGGGACATAGGATTGTGCCTCAGAACTGTATGCCGAGTCACTTAACTGATTAACATTCTGAACTAATAGAAAGAAACTAACTATAACTACTTGGTGTATTGGTTGGAGTAGTTAAATTAATTGTAGTTGCTGCATCTTTTTTCATGCAAAATGGCCAACAATTGGAAGCAATGCAAGATTGCCTTGAGCCACCTTGATGCCTGTTGTGTTTGCTTCCTTATTTTTGTAGTTCTCATGAATTATTTCCCTTGAGTTTGACATACTTATGTTCTCAAGCTTCTCATTCAATTATTGAACTCTGAAGGTGAATTACCAAGCAAGTGGGTGGGTGGCACATAGTAAATCAGATATATGGGCTAGAACATCAGCAGGTCATGGTGATGTTCTGTGGGCCTTATGGCCAATGGGTGGAGCATGGCTTTGTACCCATCTATGGGAGCACTATGCTTACACGATGGATAAGGTAACTGGTTTCTGAATTCTGAATCATTCAATGAGGTAAACCAGTGCAAAACACAATAAATTAAAAATAGAAAACATACAAAGCTAAGTTTTTAGAAACTCAGTAGCCTCTGGAAGAGTCCTTCTAAATTTTAATCCATTTTAGAATGTTGTGCTTGTTTGGGTAGTTAGTGCAGAATCTGCAGATAAACTTTTTAAAATGCTTATAAAAAAATTTATGATTGAGATATATTTGGATGATACTAAATAAAGTTGTTTTTTTAATGTGAAAATATACAAAATTTAATTTGAAATAATGTTTAAATACTGTGAGAAAAAATTACAAAATCATGTGCAGTGTGATGGAATGATTTTTGGCCAAACAAACATAAAGCTAGAACTAACAAAGGCAAATTTTGTTTTTTTTTCTACAGGATTTCCTTGAATATAAAGCATATCCCATTATGGAAGGATGTGTCTCATTTCTGTTGAGCTGGCTGATAGAAGGCAATGAAGGATATCTAGAAACTAATCCATCAACTTCCCCTGAACATAATTTTATTGCTCCCAACGGTGAGCCTGCATGTGTAAGCCAGTCATCCACAATGGATGTGGCAATCATACATGAAGTCTTCTCCAAATTTCTTTCTGCTGCTGAGGTAAAATTGTGTAACTTTTAACTAACATACTATAAGATGTTCTGTTTACTCAAAAACTTGTATGTACTTTCAAAACAGGTTATAGGGAGAACAAAGGATAATATTGTCAGAAAAGTTAGTGAAGCTCAACCACGGTTACGTCCACTCTATATTGCCCAAGATGGTTCCATTATGGAATGGGTATTTTCTTGAATATAGAAAATGCATGCTACTATATTGAATGATTAACTTTGATATGATAAATTGCTGGATAAATAGTGAATTTTCTTGTGGAGGACAGGTGAAAGATTTCAAGGATCCAGAGGTACATCACCGGCACCTCTCACATCTATTCGGTCTATTTCCGGGTCATACAATCACTCTTGAGCAAACTCCAGCCCTGTTTGAAGCTGCTGAGAAAAGCCTTTATAAACGAGGTTTGCATAAGCTGAATAATTATAGTACTTGTTTTTTTATCTTGCTAGAGTTCTAGGTAGATTTTTCTTTATTGATTTCTAATAAACTGCATGCCTCACACCTCACAGTAATCTATTTTTGTGTACCCCTTTGACAATTAGAAATCTTAATCTTATCCATTGTGAAGGCCCTGTTTCTAAGTAACATAGTGTCTATTGGGGTAAATTTTTCTGCAAGTACTTCTAAAAGAGAAAAAACAGAAAGAAAAGATGAAATAAGTATCTTTATAGGCTAAAAGTAGTTTATGTATGAGTTAAAACTCTTTTAAAAAAGCCAACATGAAAGAGTTTCTACAAATTAGTTTATGCATAAAGTAATATTAATGTATTGAAAGAATCATCTAATTTTTTCTTCTTATTTTTCTTTTTTAGAAGTATTCATGCAGAAGTTTATCCAAACACATTCATAGTCTATAAAACTTCAATCAGCTGGAGTCTAATTTTTTTTTGGGAGGGGTATCATGTAGAAGTATGCGAATGAAGGAAACACATTTCCTTTATTTTAAAATATAAGAATTGTGCTAGATACTTGATGGAGGAAGGCCCAAGCTCACCACACTATGAAAGCCAAGCTTCCAAGACCAAGACCGTCTAGCCTTCCAAAAGGAGCGTCTAGCCTCACAAGGAGCGTCTAGCCTCACAAAGGGAGCG
>Ga0123342_1006285_pt1 | contig 16575 bp, 10 predicted proteins | sample Turbeawhitnodule_FD_89960 | JGI IMG/M metagenome (GOLD analysis project Ga0123342, IMG submission 89960) | Root nodule microbial communities of legume samples collected from Mexico - Turtle bean Mexico white nodule | ecosystem: Host-associated > Plants > Roots > Nodule | place: Mexico: Nepantla... | reverse complement strand
GGGTTCACATCTGGCGACTTCATCTTCAACTCGGTGACCGCCGGTTTAGATACGATGGAGATCGGAGCACGCCAACTTAACAACTGGCGACTACGCGACCCCCCCGACCTCCTCCCTTTCTGCCAGCCAGGCGTGCCATCCAACACGCCTATGTAATAGCTCAACGCCATGTCATTACTCCCGACTATCAGGACGGTACAATAACAATATTTTGTGAATAACCTATTTGTTGATTTCAAATTATTGCATATTATAATATTTAAACATTTCTCTTATTAAAAGTGATGGTAGTTCTTTGGTTAAATTGTTTAAGCTTTTTGTGATAACTTTTTCTATTTGGATGGTATGGCGTATGAGGAATTATGCTAGATTTCAGGATAACATTGATGGTTCTCAGGCTATTTCGGTAGTTAAAGATTTAACTTGTCTTGTGGAAAATCCGTCTAAAGTTTGAATGAAGAATGATATGTTATATTTCAGCGTCATTATATTTTTTGGTATTAATACTTGTATTGGTAAAGATTTTCGTCCTCTTCCTGCTAGATGGGAGTTTCCTTCGTCGGGGTAGGTTAAAATTAACACCGATGGGGATGCTAGGGGATATCCTGGTCTTGCTACTTGTGGAGGTATTTTCCATGGGAGTATGAGGGAGTTTATTGGGGTTTTTGTGCATTTCTTGATGTTCAGACTGCTTCGGTTGCTGAGTTTTATGGAGTTATATATGCTCTGAAGGAAGTTCAAAAGATGGGATTTACAAATTTATGGCTTGAATGTGATTCTATCTTGGTTTGTGCTACGTTTACTACTAGGACTATTATTTTGTGGATGCTTTGTAGTCGATGGAATACTTGACTTAATTATAGTAGGAAAATCAGGTTTAGGGTTACTCATATCTTTCGTGAAGGAAATGAGTGTGCTGATAAGTTGGCTAATTTAGGATTTATTCGTAGAGAATCATTTCATTAGTATAATAGGCTTCCATCTAGTCTGTTCTTAGAATTCTTTATGAATAGGTATAGTCTACCTATGTATGGTTTTGTTAACATATGGGTTTTGGTCTAGTCGCCCCATACTTTTATTGTAGTTTCTTTGCTTTTTTTCTTTTTTTAATAATATTTTTTTCATGTGACGATAGATGATTGTTATTACTTGAGGCATAATGATACCTAACATGGAAGCTTTAAAAAAAGTACTTAATTGTGTATATGAGTTGAAGTAACCAGTATACTTTTTATTTATATATTATTTTTATTATTAAAAAAATATGCATGCTCACGCAGTTAGCTTGGGTGACCTTATTGTTGCTCGTCTATATTGCATTTGATCATTATCCTCCACTGTACCTTGGTTATTGTACCAACCAGTCCTCGGACATCGATTATCGCCAGTAATGGTGGACCACGTAAGTTGGGCCCCACAAGCGGCATGAGCTAGTGTCCCACAGGCGGCATGAGCCAGTGTGCTGATTAGTTTTCGGACGTCGATCACCAGGATATGCCGACGTGTCCTCGGCAACAGAGTAAGGCCGATGTGACATCGGGCATCGGTGGTTCAAACAGTTAAATTGGGCCACGAAAGGTGGGTCCCAAGAAACACACCAGTTATCATTAAAACGTCTAGAGGTAGGGGGAGGCCTAAGTCACAGAGTGCCCATGCGTGTGGTGTGGATAGCCTAACTGGGTGCGACATGAGTAAAGAGTCTTGGAAGCCACGACTGCCCATTAGGGTTAGGGTTTCCAAGGGAAGCTGCATGCATGGTACGTGAATAGTTAGGGCACGCCCAGAACGAATGGCCCCAGAGATTTGGTGCACAAGTTGGTACCAGGTGGCCATTCTGTTAGAGGTTGCACTCCAGCAAGGGGAGACTTACACACTAGATTACACTAAGATTGGGTAATAGCGGCACAAGGGCATTTCCCCAGAAACCCTAAATGCAGGTAACGGAAATAAAGGAAACCCTAAACTATGTAAATGGTAGTAAGGAAACCCACAAGGTACGCAATTTTCGGAGATTAGAACTATTACACTCACATACCGTTTCTTAGCCCTAGATTGACTGAAGCGTCGAAGTGCAAATGGCCTCTAGGGCGCCCCCTTTGTCTTTGCAGGTACATGCTGTTTAGATCCAGGAAAGCACAAACCTAGGAAGAGACAGGCGGGCGTGGTATCGTTGTTAGAGTCAATCGACAATCGAGTCAACCGGCAAGAACATTTGGTACCCACCGTGGGGCACGATTAAAATTTTGTCCCATTCACAAGTGTAGAGCAGAGATCTAGTAATATGAGGAACACGAGGCAAGGATCCGTCACACCGAACGGAGGGGAAAGCATCACCATGCAGCAAATCATGGAGACGATGCGCGCCCTTCAGGAGAGGGTGGCGACATCCATAATGGATTAGGAACGCATCCAGATTGATCTGGCTACGTTGCAAGCGAGGAACGAAGAGTTGCGCAGAACCAACGTGGAACTGCACAGGAATTTGCAGCAGGCAGGAGAACGCACGGTGGATGAGCGAGCCCCGCCTACACCACCCAGGGCTTTCCCAATGCCATTCTCGCAGGCGATCATGGACGCCATGATACCAGCCACTTTCGTAGGTCCTAAAGCCACCTTTACAGGTATAGAGGACTCAGAGGCTCATCTCACGACCTTCCACACCCAGATGATGTTGTTTGGGGGCTCTGATGCAGTGCATTGCAAGCTGTTCATGAGCACGCTGACAAGCACAGCGCTAGATTGGTTTGCTAGCCTCCCAGACGGACACGTAACGTTGTTTGTGCAGTTTTCTACGTTGTTCAAGGAGCAATACATTGTCAATCGGGCTCCCCTGCCAGTCTCTTACGTACTTTCGACTTAAGACCGTACCAAGGACAATCCTTGAAGGACTTCCTCGACCGATTGGGGCACAGGTGGTGAGGCTGCACACCAAGGACGAGGATATGATGGTGCACGCTTTTAGGAAGGGAATCTTACTAGGACCTTTCAGTGAGTCACTCATTAGGTCTCGCCCCAAAACCTTTTGCGAGATCAGGCGTCGGGAAGTAACCCATATCGTTGCAGAAGGGGACGTCACTGAGAAGCACAAAAGTATTGCCCCCATCCGCCCGCGAGGGACAAGTCGACCTTAGCTCATGAGGGCCAAATCTACCTCAGCCCATGAGGGTACACGAGGCGACGACAGAGAAGAAGGCCCCAGGGAAGCAGCAGCCCTACGAATTGCAGTTGTCTCCTGACCAGTTGAGTCCTTACACCGGCTGCTTCTATGGATTTGCCGGAGACCAGGTAGAAATACGTGGACACACAGAGATGAGAACCACCTTAATAGATGGTGTAGCTTCCTGCACAGAGAACATCAGGTACCTTGTTGTTAATGCTGCCTCAGCTTACAACATATTGTTGGACAGACTTGCCCTGAACAGGCTGAGAGTGGTAGCATCGACAAGGCACATGAAGATGAAACTACCTTTCATGGGGGGAACAGTGATCACAATCAGATCAGACCAGAAGGAGGCTAAGAAGTGCTTCGAGAATAGCCTCAAAACAAAGAGAGGAGTGTTCACTGTCACAACCCGACCCCTAAGTGAAGAAGGGTTCGCCAGTGCAGAGGTCGCCCGGGAAAGGCGACCCGAACCAGTTGGAGACGTCCTGGAGAGGGAGATCGGAGGCAGAATGTTTAAGCTTGGCAAGTCTTTAGGCCAAGGGACGCAGGGCCAGATTGCCGAAGTCATAACGCGACACCTAGATGCCTTCGCGTGGTCCGCCTTGGACATGCCTGGCATAGACCCCGACTTCCTATACCATCGTCTTAAAATGGAACCCCAGGTTCGACCTGTCCGCTAAAGGAAGAGAAAGTTCAATGAGGAAAGGCGACATGTCATCAAAGAAGAAACGCGGAAGTTGCTGAGCGCCGGCCACATCAGAGATTTTCAATACCCAGAGTGGCTGGCAAACGTGGTACTGGTAAAGAAGGCCAACGGGAAGTGGAGGATGTGTGTAGACTTCACAGACCTCAACAAGGCCTGCCCAAAGGACTCCTACCCCTTGCCAAGCATTGATGCTTTGGTAGACAGTGCCTCGGGTTGCAGGTTGCTCAACTTCCTGGATGCCTTTTCTGGGTACAACCAGATCAAGATGCATCTTAGGGTCGAGTGCAAGACGACGTTCATGACAAAGCTATCTTGCTATTGTTACACGGTGATGCCCTTTGGGCTAAAGAACGTAGGTGCCACGTACCAGAGGCTGATGGACAGGGTACTCGCGCCCATGATAGGGCGAAATGTGCAAGCATACGTGGATGATTTGGTGGTGACCTCGCAGGTAAAACATCAGCATGTCGCTGATCTAGAAGAGCTATTTACGTTGACTTCGTGGTAGAGCTCTCCTCGCCAGACACGCACCACGAAGAGCCCGACTTCCGCTGGTACTCTCTGTAGATGGTTCCTCTAACCAACAAGGAAGCGAAGCTGGCATCATCCTAGAAGGGCCGAATGGGCTATTGATTGAGCAGGCCCTGCGGTTCGCTTTCAAGGCCAGTAACAACCAAGCAGAGTACGATGCTCTGATAGCTAGAATACTGTTAGCCAAGGAGATGGGCGCACAAAGTTTGTTGGCGAAGAGTGACTCCCTACGAGTTACGGGGCTAAGTAACAGGAGAATATCATGCCAAAGACTCTCAGATGGACGCTTTGCGGTGTTCGAGTTGATACATGTCCCTAGCGAGCAGAATGCCCGAGCTGACTTACTGACAAAGCTCGCCAGTTCGGGCAAGGGGGGCAGACAAAGGACAGTCATCCAGGAAAACCTGAAGACACCTCGAACCTTCACTGTAGACAACTTAGTAAAGGTTCATCAAGTTAGCACGTTGAAAAGTAGCACGTTGGAAGGGAGAAGAGGAGTCATCGGTCATTGACTCAGGAGACACTGAAAACGCCCAGGATAAGCACATACCCAGTTCTTAGGGAAAAGTCATTGCAGGTCTACCTGGTTGAAAGAGGAGACCTGGATGACGCCCTACAAGCGTTACCTGGCAGATGGGATACTCCCGCTGGAACCCACAAAGGCCAGAAAAATAAAGAAAAATTTGACCAAGTACACCCTCATTGACGGAGACTTGTTCAGACACAGGTTTACCCACCCTATTTTGGTATGTGTAAATGGCTAGCAATGCACGCGAATAATGGCAGAACTCCACGAAGGAATATGTGGGAGTCATATTGGTGGTCAATCTCTTGTATCAACGACCATTCGTGCGGGATACTATTGGCCAACCATGAGGGAAGACTGCACGAGGTACGCACAATAGTGCAAGCAATGTCAGCCACGTAAGCTGGGCCCCACAAGCGGCATGAGCCGGTGTGCCGATTAGTTGTAGGACGTCGATCACCAAGATATGCCGACGTGTCCTCGGCTACAGAGTAAGGTCGATGTGACATCGAGAGTCGGTGGTTCAAACAGTTAAATTGGGCCACGAAAGGTGGGTACCAGGAAAGACACCAATTATCAGTAAAACACCCAGAGGTCGGGGGAGGCCTAAGTCACAAAGTGCCCATGCGTGTGGTGTGGATAGCATAACTAGGTGTGACACGAGTAAAGAGTCTTGGAAGCCACGACTGCCCGTTAGGGTTAGGGTTTCCAAGGGAAGCTGCATGCATGACACGTGAATAGTTAGGGCACCACCAGAACGGATGGCCCCAGAGATTTGGTGCACAAGTTGGTACCCAGGTGGCCATTCTGTTAGAGGTTGCACTCCAACAAGGGGAGCCTTACGTGCTAGATTGCACTAAGATTGGGTAATAGCAGCGCAAGGGCATTTCCCCAAAAACCCTAAATGCGGGTAACGGAAACAGAAGAAACTTTAGACTATATAAAGGGTAGTAAGGAATCCCACAAGGTACGCAATTTTCAAAGATTAGAACTATTACACTTACATAGTGTTTCTTAGCCCCAGATTGACTTGAGCGTTGGAGTGCAACCGGCCTCTAGGGCGCCCCCTTTGTCTTTGTAGGTACGGGTGTTTCGATCCAGGAAAGCACGAACCTAGGAAGAAACAGGCGGGCGTGGGATCATCGTTAGTGTCAGCCAGCAATCGAGTCAACCGGCGAGAACAGTTATCTTAATTGGTTTTCTAATGTAGATTTGGATACTGAATATTTTAATATGGAAAACTTATTTTTGTTATTCGCCATAACACCTTGGGTTAAGTTGCCAGCCAAAGTGCAACTACTCTCCACAATAGTCACGGCCTAATTGAACTGCAGAGTACCTTGATGTCTATAATTGTTTCTTAATTTCCTCATAATCCATATTATGTTTATACAGGCTTGACCGATATTGTTCCTACAATCAAGTTAAAAATAGTTCAATATAAATCATCTAATCGCAGTGCTAGACTATCTAACTTCAAAAAGAGGATAGTACATATTTAGTCAAATGACCTCAATTTGTCTTTCAATAAACCTAATAGTAAATTCAATTGAGCAATGTTTAAAACTTATCTATAAGCAAATGTTAGAAATAAAAATAAATATAAAAAAGAGGTTTTGATACTTTTACACAAAAATGTATAATTGTTTCTCAATTTCCCCATAATCCATATTATGTTTATACAGGCTTGACCACTATTGTTCCTACAATCAAATTAAAAAATAGTTCAATATAAATAATCTAATCACAGTACTAAACCATCTAACTTTAAAAAGAGGATAGTACACATTTGGTCAAATGACCTCAAATCGTCTTTCAATAAACCTAATAGTAAATTCAATTGAGTAATGTTCAAAACTTATCTATAAAAAAATATTAGAAATAGAAATAAAGATAAAAAAAGAGGTTTTGATATTTTTACACAAAAAGGTAAAATACATGCTTAAAAATAATAAAGAAAAGAGGTTGACTCTCTAGTTCATTCAATTGTGAATTAACCATCAATTTTCTTTAGATTAACGTTTTTTCAATTCTCACAAAATTGAACTTAACTAAACAAGCGTCAATCAAATTCAATAGAATCTTATCAACAGAAAAAATGTTTACTAACGTATTTAGTATCTCACTTGATGGAGGACCATCCCAACCACCTAAACAATCAAGCTCCAAAGAGAAGAAGTTTTGATCAGAAGGTTCTTTTCTAGAGAAATCTCCTTCTGAAGCCTTGTAAAAATTGTATAGAGTAGATAGGTTTTTAACTTCAGTCTTTAAATTCTGTATAGGAATTTTGGACCTTGTATTTGGGCTATTTTAATATAGGATTGTAGTATATTAAAGAAGCCAAGATGGATGCCTAGATGGAACACAAAAGGCACCACATTTTGTCTCTAATATTGTTCACAGTTTCTCAGTTTCCAACTTTCCAAAATTCTTGAATTTTGTTTTCAGTTTTATCACGAACTTTGTTTGTTCATATTTTTGCATATGTTTTGCTTTCAATTTTATTGCTGGAGTTTTGTAGATTTTATTATCTTATTCTTCTTACACAAATTTTTTTTTCCATTTTAATTGAGAGAGACAACTTGGACTTTTGTTTGATTAGGAGCTTTAGACCATCTATTAAACCGTCTAGTCTACATTATTCACATCAGACTCTTTTTATACCTTAGTCTTTATTACACTTGACGTTTCTCGTCTACTCCATGTAACCACTAGACCGTCCAGTCAGATTGTCTATATTTTGAAATATTAGACCACCTACTACGACTAAAAAGACGAGCTTAGCATAAATAATAACTCAAACCCAAATAAATTCAATTACATAAATCCTAATTAAAATAGTGAATTTATTGATGATTATAGTTCAAGAAATCTATGATTAAAACTTTAAAGTGTGATTAAAACTATGCTAATTAAAGTTGTAATTAAGGTTAACTCTAAGATCTCTTAATTGGTGCTGGAATGAACCTCAACGAAAGAAAATTACATATTATTTAATAAACTAAAATATTATTGCTATCTAAAGTACTTTCTATTATTAATAAAAAAAATATTGGTAACTAAAGTAGTTCTTACTCCTTCTCTAACTTATAAATAACACTCTATGCTCATGTAAAATTCAGACTTGTACTTTTAGAATAAAAACTCTGCTGGAACAGATTTCACATCTTTCTAAGTCTCAACCTTGTCTTTGTTGAACTTAAGGTAGAACAAAGCTTAGAACACCTCAAGAAGTAGGTTTAATCTCTTCTTGAATCCTTGATATCTTCTTCATTCCATTACATCACACGGTTGACTTCAATCCATAACACTTTCGTTGTCAATCCTCTAACAATTCACGACAAATTATGATGGATTCTCCATGCAATCAAAGATGGCTTCCATCATGTGGATATGGTTGTAAGATCTTCTTCTAATTTTTTGTAATTTTGGATTGTTTCCATATATTCTTACATATCTTGAAAGTTTCTACCGATTGATTTGGTGATTTGTCTCTTTTTGTTTAGTTCAAATAATCTAGTTCCTCTTGAACCTTCATTGTTGTTCTTCTAGGTACGCTTGTGTTCATATCTTGAGTTTTCTTCAATTTTAATCCAATGATCACACGCTTCAGCTAAGTTTTTCCTAATTGGTTCTATTTTTTTTCTTACATATGCATTTGTTCATCACTATTTCTTCCTTGTCTAACAATTTTGTCGTTTCTGTTTGCATTTCCACTGTTTAAACTTTCACTTCCACCATTTAAATATACTTTTCACAGGTGAATTTTCATTTCCATCATTTAATCCTTCACTTCATCCGTTTAATCATGTTTTATTAAAGTTTAATCGGTGCAAATTACATAAAAAAATATTTCATGCACTCTTCATGTTGTATACATAAGTTTCCTTGTTGTTTTTGTTCTATTCATGTTGTTTGTATTCAAATTTGTTGTTTCTTGCAAAAAAAAATCAGTTTTCATCGGTAAATGTGTGCAATTAGGTGTTGGTTTTTGTCCTGACCAGTCCTCGGTCATCGACCCAGAGACTGACCTCAGACATCACGCACCGATGCTTGGTGATGGAAGGGGGGCCACGAGGTGGACCCCAGACGTACCCACTAGGGGATTGGTTAGTCTTTGGACATTGGTATTCTAAGGCCGATGTTGGAGATCGATATCGGACCTCTCCAGTAAAGGGAGAAGATCGGACATCGGTGGTCTGAACGTTGTAGAAGGCCACATAAGGTGGGCCTAACAACCATGACAAGTTAACAGTTACAGACATGAGATGTGTGGGAGGCCTAATTCACGAGGGATCCATGCACGTGGTGTGTATGACGCATGAAGGCGCAACAAGTGCAGATAATCCTAGGAGGCGTTAAGGCCCATTAGGGTTAGGGTTTCCAGAGAAAGCTGTATGCATGGCACGTGAATACTTAGGGCACCCACGAAGCAGATGGCGCTAGAGATTAGGTGCACAAGTTGGTACCCAAGCGACCACTTTGTTATTCATTGCACTCCAGTTAAGCGAAGTTCATGTGCCAGATACGCTAAGATTCTATGAATAGCGGCGTAAGGACATTCCCCAAGGAACCCTGGTCAAGGGTAACAACGCAAAGGTAAACCCTAGTTTCAGCCTATATAAAGGGTGTCAATACCCTAGTAAGGTACACAATTTTCAAGACTGCAGCTAATATACACTCTTGGTGTTTCTTTGCCCTAATACTGACTTGAGCGTCGGAGTGCAAACGGCCGCAAGGGCGCCCCTTTGTCTTTTGCAGGTGAGAGCTTTCTGGATCAAGAAGGTACGATTCTCACCAAGATCGAGGGGCAGGAACAATTTTAGTTTGTAATCGTTGCTTGTCATGTCTTATGCCTTGCTCTTTCCATAATTGTCATTCAATCTTTGTTTTCATCTTGTTTACAAACTGTTGGTTATACTGCCTCTTAGAATGCACACAAACTGTTTTGTTGAAATCTTTTGATTTCATACATTAGTATAAGCATGGGTGCCTTTTGCACTCTAAAAAAATGCCTTTTAATGATCAATTTTAGCGACCGAAATAATTTAGTCACAAATTGTGATCTAAATAACGACTGATTTAGTTTTAATAATTAAATCAATACAAATTAGCGATTGATTTGATTTCTGTCACTAATTTACACTAAGTTAATGTCAGAAATCAAATTGGTCGCAAATACATATATAGATCACTATAAATTAGTAATCGAATTTGTATTTTGATACCGATTAATATGGATTTATCGATCGAAATTAAATTGGTTGTTAAATACAAATATATATTTATAAATTAGCAACCATTTTGATTTTAGTAGTTATATCCCTATAAATCAACGATCAAATTTTGTTTCTTCGTTAATTTATACTAATTTAGAAACGTATTTCAATTGGTCGCAAAATACAAATACATGACTATAAAATGCTGATGAAAAAAAATGACTATAAAATAGCGTCCGAATTTGATTTTTGTCACTAATTTACACTAATTTAGCAACCGAAATCAAATTGGTCGTTAAATACAAATATATTACTACAAATTAACAACTGATTTAACGATCGAATTATAATTATTTTATCATTGGAAGTATAATTATTTTATTATTATGATTATTTTTATTATTAAGATTATTGTTTTGATTATTATTAATATAGTAATAATATTAATTGTAATAATAAAAAATTAGTAATAACATTAATATCAGTATAAGTACTGTTATAGTTTTTGTTATAATATAATAATAATACATATGAATAATAATTATAATGATAATAGAAGTCATGGTCATAAAGATTCTTTGGTGTAGTGGTTCAATTCTATTATTAATTATTAATAAGAATAATGTTAATAATAATGATAATAGTTATGAATTAGTCACTAAAATATACTTAATTTTAATTATTAAATTCTACTCCATTAGAAATTGATTTTTTCGGTTGTAAAATGGTTTACAACTAGAATTTTGGCTACCACATGTGGTTGATCGCTATTTTAGTCACAAATTAGTTTACGACAAGTTTTGCATTTTGCGACCATTTTAGTGGTTACTAAAATGCATTTTTTTTTTTTTAGGATCTTTATGTTTCTACTTAGTGTTAGATCATTAGTAAGCATCTTATTCCATTAATTCCATTGTTTTTAAAAGTTTTGTTCTCAAATTGCTTGAATTCTTTAGGCTTTCTTTACTACCAAATTTGTGTAATTTTGACCTAGTTTGCAAAATTGACCTAATTCCCCATTTAATTTACGTGAAATTTTATATTTAAGAGCTTCAACAGGTTAATGAAATTGTGTTAAAAAGGCACGTCAAAAAAACAAGTTGTATAAAGTACTAAATTGTAAAAGCCTACGTTGTATGTTGAAAAATAGCGTTTCATAACTCTCGGGTTTTGAATTACAGCAATTAACCTAGTGCATGTTTTGAACTTAATTTTATCATAATTCTAGCACTTAGAGGCCAAACCTTGCTCTTCATTAAATTTACTCTTGATAGCTTGTCAGGGTCTGATGGAAGAGGGTCAAGCACAACCTCACAAGAAAGATAAGAGCCAATACATGAGCATCCAAAGCCAAACCAAGAGCGTCTAGGGCTAAGGGAGGAGCGTCTAGGCCAAAGGGGAGGAGCGCCTAGGCCCATGAGAGGAGCGTCTAGGACCAATTGCTAGGTCCATGGCCAAGCGAATCCATGAAAATTTGTATATGCTACATGAAGGTCCATTAAGGGTAGCTTAGTATTAGTGTAGTGTAAATAGCATAAACTTGATTCCATGAGACTTGACCTAGATTTGCTAAAGATTTGGTCACGTTCTAGAAGGATCCTCCACTAGGCCGGCCATGTGCCATGTGATGTAAATTTGCATTTCATTTTGTTTAGCATTAGGGTTGCATTATGGTTCTCCTTATCCTATAAAAGGAGGAGCCAACACCTTGTATTTTCAAGACTATTTTGAGTAATGAAATGTTGCCCAAATGCCATTCAAATTACTCCCTTCCCAAATTCTCTCTAGAATTAGGTTTTTAGTCTTCAATCTTCACCCTCAAATGGAGATGGCCGAACCACTCCAACCCTCATTACTCCTCATGCACCTTCAAGGCACCCACACTTCCTAGGAAGGCCTTGTTCCACTTTCCTCCACTAAGCTTCCGCAACCATCATCATCAAAATCAAGAAGAGCTCATAGGAATGCCATCGGGGTCTCAACACCTACAAGCCACAAAAGGGTTTTAATTTTGTAGAATATTTTGAATATTAAAATCATTTATCAGATCCTTATTTGAATCAACAATATCAGGTTACACAAGGTTTTCATTATTATTTTCAGTTTGCACATCAATCATAGGGTCATTAAGAAGACGATGAAAACTATTTTTTGAACCCAAACTAGAGACTTTAACTTGGTTGCAACAGAAGATCTTTTAGTACAAGAATTAACTTGCTCATAATTATTTAAATCCTTGGTTTCTTTAACTAAACTAGGCATTCTAGCCGACTATCAGAATCATTAACAATATCAATAAGAACAATCTTCCCATTCGTAGCCTCCTTAGCTTAGTCCTTCAAATCAGAATCAACACTCAACTTTTCAAAGACTTTCTTTGCCACATATTGTTGCTTCACCTATTGATGTTTATTTTTTTTGAAAAACAGCTGATGTAGAATTATGACCTATCATTTTGCAAAAGGTACCAAAAAATAGGTAACCTCTCATATTCAACTTCAACCACAAAGGCAAAACTAGGTCTTTCCACTAGAAATTATCCAAGAAGGTCTGAAAGGATATCTATATCAACCAAAACCTTAGAAAAAGAACCTCTTAACATTTCGTTAAGTGTTGTAGAAGTTCCAATACCCCAGAGAATGGAGAAAATGGCACGAGCACTAGTATAAAAAGGTAAATTAATGACTGTTAAAAATGACATGTAAAAATGGTTCCAGAACCGTCGTTATTGTGGGCGTCGTTATAAAGTGGTGATTTTTAACGACGGTTCTTAAACCGTTATTAAAAGACAGGTATTTAACGACGATTCTGCAACCATCGTTATCGTTATAAGTGACTGTTAACTAGTTATTTTTAAAAAATTAATGACTTTTAAAGACGGTTCCACCGTCGTTGTATGTAATCACTTTTAAAGACGGTTCCCTCTGGAACCGTCGTTATATCTAGGTTATTAAAAAAATTGGTTTTTTAATAAATCACAAACCTGCATAAAATTTCCAATTCCAAAAAATTAAAATATTTAAAATTATAATTTAAATATGAAAAATACATACAACAAATTATAACATTATACAAAAAAAATTGCTAATATAAGCAAAAGTATGTCATTCTAATGATTTAGCTATCCTAAGGTGTTATACATGGTTACAAAATACTTTGACCATGTTGTTCTCACATACTCTAATGCTTCCGAATCTAGTGGGTGTTGGTCGTTGAACAACTATGACATTTGAAATTTTTTGAATTAGTGCATGAATAATAAATCCCAAATTTTTAAGTGTTTATTGTATTGAGGTATTACCTGATTCCAACCTTTATTAATTTCAGCTTGCAAAATAGTCAATATCCACTGCATAACATCATAACCGCACTCATAATTTGAACTAAATGTATTAAATGAATGAGTGAAACACATTAAATTGAGTGAACAAATATACTTTAAATACCTTAAGGTACATGCATGTGAGTTTTTGTGCGTTTGAAGTTCTCCTCCCACACAACATATTATATACAGAGTAAGCACTAAAATAAGAAGATTTCATGTTAGAATACATAACATTATATAATGTATAAGTAATAATAAATGTTAAATGAAACTGTCATACCTATCTATAATGTTTTTAAAATAGGTAGGGGTTTTTTTATGCAAGGAGCAAAACGATGCAGTGGTATGATCTTTGTTGAATCAAGTGTGTTCAAGCTTTGAAGAATCCAAACCCTTTGAAGGTTGATGGAAGGCTGGATGTATGCTTGTTGTTGCTGAGATGTCTTTAGATAGGATCTGGGGTAGATTATTTGTGTAAATCCACTCTTGATTGAATCCAAAGCTTAAGCATTCTCAAACCTTTTAATTGAAAAGTGTTTTTCAAACTAAGTGAAAAAAAACCTGTTGTTTTGTCAAAACAACCGATTGTTTTATACTTAGGTGTTTTTAGAAAGGTTGAAAACTATTTTTGATGGTTGACTTGCTGTCAAACCAAAACAATCGATTGATTCGAGCATTCAACCGATTGTTTGTTTTGGGACCATAACAGAAAACTGTTTTGTGCTTTGACTGAGCATTAAATGATTTTATAACTGATTACGCTCCAGTTTTAAATGCTTTGACCAGTCTATGAATGCAATAAATAGTTTGTTCAGTTAATGTAACAATTAAGAACTTAGTTTTAATCAAAGAAAACATATTTGAGTTTTTCACTGATTTTGCTTTTGAAGAGTTGGAGATTGCTTTGATCAAAGAGAGTGTGATATAGGATTTTCATCTTGTATTGATTTCAGATTTTTTCTGTAACAAGTGTGATCCTTTTGTACTTTGAAGAAACTCTGTGTGTGAAGCTGAGAAGTGTTGTGTGTTCTTGAGGTTGTCAAGATCAACATTCTTAGTGGTGTTTGTGCTGAGCTTAAGGAAGTGTGTGTCTTGAGGAGATCAAAGTCACTTCTTTGGTGGTGGTGTAAGTAATCTAGGGTTGATTGCTTAGTGGATTCCACAGTGGTTTCTGGGAAGACTGGATGTAGCTCTTGGTTAAGAGTGAACCAGTATAAACCTGTGTGTTCAATCCCTCTATCCCTTGAACTCTTTAATTTCAGTTTATATTTGTGAACTAGTATAAACAACCGATTGTTTCTGCGAAACAACCGATTGTTTTTTTGGTGTTGTGCTAAATTGCTTTGTGTTTTTGGCAAACTGAATTCTTAATCAAGTTTTCTCGAAGTGATTCCATTCTAGACTTAAAAGTTTGCGAAAATCCTCTTTAAACCATTCACCCCCCCTCTAGTTTAAAGCAATACATTCTTACAATCTTGAACATATATGATCTATAGTTGCCAATGACGCCTGTATAGCAAATCAGTTAATTAGTTTATCTTATTTCAATAATTTAATAAAACTTATTTAATAAATAAGACCTTACTCATGGATGTACGGAGCAAAATAAATTTGTTTTCCACCATTCTTTAAGGCAGTGGTGATGTATGTTTGTGTTTCTGACTTCTTGTTTCCAATTAATTGAATGACTTGAGGGTCTAAAATCCCATATATATTGTGTTTCTCCTCATCGAAGCATAATCCAAAAAGATACCTAAATTTTAATAAGTTGGTACTAATATATTTAATAAATCAAAAGTATAAAGATTTTAATATTTGAACTTACATCATCCATAATTGCAGAATTGTTACGTTAATCTCTTGATCTCTGGCTGCAAGGTCCATCAAATCAGACATGTGAACGTACAACGATAGATTACTATGCCTTCCAAAAACATTGGCATCCCATGGAACCTCTAAGACGCTTGTATCTAATTATGTAGCAAATTCCACCAATGTCGCCACAAGATCATCAATGGAAAATATTTTCTTCTTTCGCAGAGGCAATTTTGTCTCAGGTTCCTGCTACTCATCAACAAACAAACAAATACTTAAATTAGTTAGAATGTAATATATCTGATATATAATTCTATTAGTATTAGTACAAAGATATACCATAGAGTCTATAGATCTGACGAGATGTCTAGGCCAGGCAATGAAAGTATGTAATGCCTCTGCTACAATTGCGACCTCTGATGTCGGCACAGGAACTGCAAGATGACCATAAAGGACCTTCTCCACCGTGACCTTCATGAAATTAGAAGGAAGAGGCACATTGTGTAATATTGTGACCTCTTCATAACACTTACCCAAGGCAACGAATCGGGTCAAAGAATTACACTCAACATATGACTCGCATTGGCTAGTTGAGCCAAAGTCATCCCCTAATAGATCAACCGCCGAACAACTCCCTTTAGTATTAACTTTCTTAATAGGAGGCGGAGCTGGTTCATCTTCTACCATAGTAGGTGGTTGCTGAGAGAGTCCTAAACCCTTCCATCGCTTTTTGAACTCCCTTTCCATTCACACATTAAACTCCTCCATGAAGCTTTCTTTAAGCTCTTGAGTTACCTCAGCCTTTAACTGCTCACGTAATTGTAGTAAATACTCTTGGCTAGGTTGATTGGACGATTGTTCCTTGCTATGCGATGAAGGTCCAAAGTATGAGTGAATTCCAACCCCATATCCAGCTACACAAACACGTCCAGGGTGCTTAGGTCATCCGAGAGCAACATTAAGAATATCATTGCGACCACATGGATTAAAAGTCCCCTGTGTTGATTGCTCAGCAAGAGAATCCTAAAACAAATGAAAAGAAATTGTCAAACTTCAACACATTTAATTTAAAATAACACATAGAAAACATATTTCTTACAATTCGTTCAGCTGTTTGTTCTGTAGACTTAGAACTCCATGTCCCTAATGGGTTTATACGGGCACCCTTCTGTTGAAGATGGATGAAGTCTCTTCTCTACCTAGTGTTGTGTGTGTTTGATGTAGAAAAATAGCTAGTTTGCTTTGAAGTTTGTAATAGGTTTAGATGATCTTGTATGTAGGCTTGTAATT
>Ga0123342_1006284_pt1 | contig 16579 bp, 14 predicted proteins | sample Turbeawhitnodule_FD_89960 | JGI IMG/M metagenome (GOLD analysis project Ga0123342, IMG submission 89960) | Root nodule microbial communities of legume samples collected from Mexico - Turtle bean Mexico white nodule | ecosystem: Host-associated > Plants > Roots > Nodule | place: Mexico: Nepantla... | reverse complement strand
GCTTTTCCCTAGTTTCTAGGATCTAATCTTCACCTTCATCACCTACCATAGGGCTGGCCGAACCTCCCTACTTCCATACACATCATGCACCTTCAAGATCACCATAGCTCCTAGGAGGATCTTCACATTTACATCCATAGCTTCCACACCCTTTGATCACATATCCGAGAAGAGCTCCATGATTTTGCCATCAGATATGACCCGGGAGAGGGCCACGCCCAGGAGTAATCCATGTGCATGGTACGAGAGGAAGGCTGATACACTCCCAGGGCGAGTGACTAGAATCTGGGGCGCATGAGTTGGCACCCAGGTACTCACCCCTTGCGCGGGATGCACTTCGAAGAAGGAAGACTTACACGCTGGGATTTCCCTAAGTTGGGTTACAGCATCGTAAGGCCTTCCACGTGGAGTTGCGGTTAAGTCAGAAAGGCCACGTGGCAGTAAGCACTGAAACCCAAGGTATATAAGCTTCTCTGAAAGCTTGAGTGAGGTACGTTCTGACATATTACACACACACTCTAATCATTTGCTCGCTTACTCACTGTACGCATGAGTGATTGCTCTGTGTGGGAGGCCTTACAACGTTGTTCCCTAACTTAGGAAAAACTCAGCGTATAAGTCTCCCTTCTCGAAGTGCAACTGGCGCGCGAGGGTGACTACGTGAACGCCAACTCATGCGCCCAGGCTCCTTAGTCACTTGCCCTGAGTGTATCTCCGCCTTCCTCACGTGCCATGCATGCAGATTACCCCCTGGGACGTGGCCCTCTTCTTGGGTCGTTTCTGTCCCAGTAGTTCTCTAACGGTGGCGCGTACTGCCGCATGCCTACACCTCATGCATGGATACGCCGTGAGGTGGAACCCTCTATGCTAATACTGGGTGTGTGGCTTTAAAGCCACCTTTCTCTTTTAGTTTTGCTCTTTGGGATGTAGAGGCCCGAGGCCTCCACGTCCTTCCGTACCGTCTCCCCCTATGCCGCCTCCTACTATGCCGCCTCCTATGGTGCTGCCTCCTTCCCGGTCGTTCCTACCCGTGGGTATCAGGAGGTGGCGCCCATCGGATGCAAGCACCTCTCGGACCCAATCAACGCCCGAGGCCAATCAACGCCCAAGGCTGACTCTCCCTCTTACCTCAATGGGCCCCTGATGGGTCCCACCGTGTGTTTGACTTTGGTCAACGCTCGAGGACAGGTCGGTACAACATCAATTATCAGTAATATCATCCAGAGTTAAGAGGAAGTCCTAGGTCACAAAGAGTCCATGCGTGTGGTGTGAATAACGCATTCAGGCGCAACACAAGTAAAGAACCACTAGAGGCGCTAATGCCCGTTAGGGTTGCGTTTTCCAGGGGCAAACTACATGCATGGCACGTGAACAACTAGGGCACCCCCAGGACGGATGGCCCCAGAGATTAGGTGCACAAGTTGGTACCCAGGTGGCCATTCCATCAGAGGTTGCACTCCAGTAAGGGAGCCTTGCGTGCTAGATTGCCATGAGATTGGGTGATAGCGGCGCTAAGGCATACCCTCAGAAACCCTAAATACGAGTAACGAGAACAATGAAAACCCTAGACTATATAAAGGGTAGTAAAAAAACCTACAAGGTACGCAGTTCTTGAGACTAGAACGATACACACATTTTTGTTTCTATGCCCAGTATTGACTTGAGCGTCGGAGTGCAAACAGCCTCTACGGCGCCCCTTTGCCTTTGCAGGTACATAGTGTTTTGATCTGAGGGAGAAGCACGAACCAAGGCAGTGAGAATTGGGCGTGTGATCATCGTTAGAGGCACGAAGGCAATCGAGTCAACCGACAGGAACAATTCTCAAAGCAGAAGGTGAGAGCGTTCGCAAGCAGAAGGTGATTTGAAACTGCAACTCAAGCGTAAGACTAACTGATTACTTCTTAAATTCTTATAAGCCCTGTATTGACTTGATCGTCAGAGTGCAATCAACATGTCTATTTTAGCGGAGCTACGTTCTAGAATAACAAGATACAGACAGAGCTAGAACTTGGGATCAAAATCAACCTACGAACAGGTCAACCGACAAGAACATTAACAATTAAATTTAGAATAAAATAATTGTCTAAACTATATTGTTGTTAAAGAAGAAGTTATTTAATAATATTTGTACGACAAATTTTAATAAAATAAAATGGACATGCATGGTAAATGAATTATTAATCATCATAAATATAAAAATTAAACTCACAAAAGCTGGATAGGAGAACTATTTTGATTGAATTTAAAAACGACCAAATTCAATAATTAAAATAATGTTTTAAGTTATAGGTTTTATTAGAACAAATGATTTCTTGTTCTTTAATGTCATAAATAATTACATCAAAACAACATTGTTTTACTCACTATTTAAAAAACTATATAAAATTGAAAATAATCAATTTTCTTTCCATCCCTTCTAACATAAATTTTGAAACAATTTTTTTATATAAAATTTATAAATTAAATATATCTTCTCCCTAATTTTAATTTAAAATTTTAAAATATCTGATGCAGCTTTTGTTTGGCTTGCAAAATTATCTTGATCCTGCAACCACTCTTATCAACAATGCTTCTGAAAGCACCTCTCTGTTATGTCACCCTAAAGCCTCCACACTTTGCATCGATGGCGGGAGCTACAGGAAGAACCATCTTCACCTTCTTCATCTCTTCCTCTTCTTCTTATTCTTCCTTCACGCGCTTCCTCGCCAAGCGCGTCCCACTCCGCAAACCCCTCCCCCTTCCCCCCCGCCTCCGCCCCCTCTGCTCCGCCGCTGCTGCGCCGGAAACTGCCGACGCGAAGCATTCTTTACTCCTCCAGAGGCTCCGGGCGCGACACCTCAGGGATGCTGCGAGAGTCTCCCCCGAACCGAGGAAGAAGGCCAGGGTCGCCGCCGTGGCGGAGAAGGAGAAGGTGATTGCGACTTTCGAGGACTTGGGAGTGAGTGAGGAAGTTATGGAGGTGGTTAGGGAAATGGGGATTGAAGTACCAACTGAGATACAGGGAATTGGCATCCCCGCCGTTTTGGAAGAGAAGAGTGTCGTTTTGGGGTCGCATACTGGCTCTGGCAAAACCCTCGCCTACTTGCTTCCTCTTGTTCAGGTGTTGTTCTACATTCGTTTTGAAAATGGAAAATTCTCAATATGCTTTGTGAGCTAAGTTCATCTCCAATACAAGAGTGTTATTTATTTTAAGTGGATTCTACTCTGTGTCATATTTTAAGTTCATCCCCTTGGAATTTTTGTTCCAATGCAATCCCACATTTCAATAATTATTGTTTATAATTTAACTGTTCAAAACTTAAAACCATTTTTTTGTATTCTTGTGCACTAAGGACTTATTAATACCCTGGTCTTCAATTCCATTTCATGTCACATTAGCTTGTTCCAATAAGGTGTCTTATAAGACCCATATTTGAAGCTTATGACATTGGCTATGAACTCTGCATTGAAGAACTTCCAAAATATTTTCAGATAGTAACCTGTCCATGTTGTACACATAAGAGTATTAGACACACCAATGCTCATAGGTAAATTTTAGGCTAAACGAGCGTTTTGGTTCATGAGTGTGTGACAATTCAGTCCCAGAGAGAAAGAAAGTTCTGATCTTGTCCCCAATGTGGAAAAAGTTCGACAATTACATCCTTTTGTATAATTTAAAAACAAAATGGTTTTTGAATTTTACTATTTAATGTCAAATTCGTTGTCAAAAATATAACTAATATAACTAAGTATCAAATTCGTTCTTAAATATTCCAGCTTAATGATGAAATGGTCATGCAAAACTTAATTACTTTCAGGTACTAAATAATAATTTTTGGTCTTTTAGGGACTAAATTGTCATCGATTTACACATTTAAGAATCAAAATTGTCATTGATGTACATATTCAAGGACCAAAATAATCATTTATACTAAAATTGATATGGATATATTTTTAATTTTAATTTTTTAAACTTTTAAGAGTTTTCAAGGTATAATATTTTATCTAGTGTAATATTACTATGAGGAATATTGATCCTAGGAGCATGTTTGGCTGCCTTTTAATAATTTCAGAAAAATAATTAAAATTTATTGAATTTAAAAATAAAAGTAGAAGGACTGTAAAAAATGTAGTGAAGATGAGTAGTTATGTTAGAAAGCAACTTCCATTTTCATGAGAATGTGATACACTTCTTTCACCATGAGAATAAGAAGTGAGACAAATGTTTTATTTTCTTGGGAATCAACAGGAATAAACATATGCGGGATTGGTTTTAGCAAAACTTGTATGAAACATGAGTATATGCTATTAGTTTGCTTAAAAAATTAGCTACTCTTTGGATACCTTGTAATGAGAATAGGTTATTCTCTAGTTCACTATTTGTTTCAGCTATTCCTTAGTTCAATGCTTTTACCAAACATGAGAATATGTTGGTCCGTAGTTCACTCTCTTGAGAAGAAATTTTAATACCTTGAAAAAACACAATTTTAGAGTGAATAATGTTTGCACCTGCTTGTCTTGGAATGTTATTTAGCTTTAGCTGAGGCAAACTTGTCTAGGCATCTACTGTGGCAGCTGAGACACTGTTAATTTGTTGATGTACCTGTAGTTGCTACGACGGGATGAACAATTGAATGGAATACTGTTGAAGCCTAGGCGTCCACGAGCGGTTGTGCTGTGTCCCACAAGGGAGTTATCTGAGCAGGTAAAATGCATTTAACTTGTATAGATCACTCCTATTAAGTTGGATTACGTTAATATGAAGTGGGCTTTATAGGTTTTTCGAGTTGCAAAATCGATAAGCCATCATGCACGATTTAGGTGTACCATGGTAAGTGGTGGTGGCCGGATTAGGCCTCAGGAGGATTCCCTTAACAACCCCATTGATATGGTAGTTGGTACCCCTGGCAGGGTTCTTCAGCATATTGAAGAGGGAAACATGGTCTATGGTGACATCAAATACTTGGTGAGTATCTCATAATTGACCGTTTTTAATAGACAACAATGAGTGTAAGCTTCACTTACCCATGGTGGTCTTTGCTTTTGCAGGTATTAGATGAGGCAGACACAATGTTTGATCGGGGTTTTGGTCCTGATATACGCAAGTTTCTAGGCCCATTAAATAGTCGTGCTTCAAAACTTGATGGCCTAGGTTTTCAGACTATCTTGGTAACTGCAACCATGACAAAGGTGTGTGTGCACCATAATCTTGTTGGCTACATGCAAATTAAATACTAATAGTTTAGGATATTATTCATGAAATGTGAGCCCTTATAGTGTAGTCCGATGGTCCTTTTTCACTTTTCTGAATTCTGGACAATCCCTTTTATATTTAAGTGCAATGCATTTTCCATGATCAATTTTGACAATGAACTTCAGTATTGGTTTCTTTGAGTCTTTCAGGCTGTGCAAAAGCTGATTGATGAAGAGTTTCAAGGCATTGTTCATTTGCGCACATCAACATTGCATAAAAAGATTATTTCTGCTCGTCATGATTTTATTAAACTTTCAGGTTCTGAGAACAAGCTTGAAGCATTACTGCAGGTATAAATTTATATTTTGGCATGTTTGACATATGTCAACCAATGGTTGATATTTTTTAGTTTGTGTTGGGATGTGTAATCAAGTGGCACCAAGTCTGTTTGTGATTATTTGGTCCTGCCATTGTCTCACCCAGGCTGCTTTTCTTTCACTTTAGCTAATGAGATACAAGTCTAGGCTGTTGTTGTTTTGAGTTAGGATGTGATGATACCAACTGACTGGAAAAAATGATAATTATGTTTCGTTTTCTTATGATGCCAGTTTTATCACAGATTTTCTGCCATATATGCCTTAGTAACTATTGGAAAAATAACAGCTTGAAATTTAATAATAGAGGCAATATGTGTACACAAACTACTGGTGATTGTATTAATTACCATCCTAATTGCAACTTTAAAAGAGTAGTTCATGACTTCTTTGCATAAAATGACTTTACACAGATTGTTGTGAACTAACTACTCTAAAAACTTAATCTGTTATGTGAAGATGCATGAATGATTTATCTATTGGGCTTAACATGTGAATAATGCACAGGGCCACATACTTTGTTATGAAGTCAACTTTCTCTTAGAATACTAGGAGTAGCAAGTATTAAAGGAAAAGAAAGAATAGGGTAAATCCCTTATTTATGAACACATAGAGTTATGTTTATATAGAAAAAAAAACATATGGACTAAGCCCATTACATAAATATGAAATATTTAACAATATCTATAATATCTCATAATATCTAATAATATATAATTATATCTAATAATATCTAATTATATCTAATAATATCTAACACTCCCCCTCAAGTTGGTGTATATAGATCATATGTACCTAGATTGTTACAAATGTAATCACGGGTTAGTAAAAATATCAGCTAATTGATTAACAAACTCAGTCTTGATATCACCTGATATAATCTTTTCTCGAATGAAATGACAATCAATCTCGATATGTTTGGTCCTTTCATGATAAACTGGATTTGAGCTAATATGAAGAGCAGCCTGATTATCACATATAAGTGTCATTTGAGTGACCTCTCCAAATTGCAATATTTAAGTAACTGTTTTAAGCCAAATAAGCTCACAAGTAGCCAAGGCCATAGCTCTATATCATGCTTCTGCACTAGATCTCACCACAACATTGTGTTTCTTGCTCTTCCAAGAGATCAAGTTATCACCAATGGAGACACAATAACCGAAAGTTGATCTTTTATCAGATGGAGATCTTGCCCAATCAACATCTGAATAACAAACGACTTTAGTATCCAGGAGAGCCTTTAATGTACTTCAGTATACGACTGACTGCATTCCAATGATCTTCACATGGAGAATTAAGAAAATGACTCACCATACTGTCTGCAATGGAAATATCAAGACGAGTAACAGTGAGATAGTTCAATTTTCCAACTAATTTACTGTACTTCTCAGGATCTGAAAGAGGCTCCCCCTGATTGGGTAGAAGTTTGACATTGGGATCCATGGGAGTATCAACAGATTTCGAATTCATCAACACAATTTCCTCCAAAATATTCAATGCATATTTTCTTTGAGAGATAACAATACCTGTATTGGATTGTGCTACCTCTGGTCTGAAAGTGTTGCAAATGTCTTGTTTTACTTGTGAGTTGCCATGGTGATCACCGTCTGTAAGAACAATGTCATCAACATATACTACAAGATATACCATGTGAAGTCATAAATTTTTTAAAAGAATGAGAAAGATACGTTCTTTATCACTGCGAAAAATCGAATGGAAATTCCAAATTGATTTTTAATTTCATTGTAAAATATTTGAAATATAGAAAACAACTCAGAATTTTAGAAACACCCAAGTACATCTTGAATAATCATCAATAAAAGTAACAAAATACTGAAATCCTAAATTAGACTTAATACGACTTGGTTCCCAAATGTTAGAGTGAACTAAGGCAAAAGGAGATGAAGTACGTTGTGAGACACTACTAGGAAAAGAACTACGAATGTGTTTTCCTAACTGACACGACTCACAATAAACTAGATACATTAGACAAACTTGGAACAAGCTATTGCATCTTGGCAAGACTAGGATGACCCAACTGAGCATGAATGAGAGATGGAGAATCCATAATCACACCAACATGTGCAGTGATCTGTAGTTGATAAAATCCATGAGACTCACATCCGGTGCCAATCATCTGTCTCAAATTCCTGTCCTGTAAACAAACAAAATATTTGGTAAAAGAAATAACACAATCAAGGGAACGATTGTACCCTGTTTCTTAGCTTGAAACTATTTTACTTATTGTTTCTTAGCCTAGTATTGACTTGATCGTCGGAGTGCAATCAACAGGTAGGGCCCTCACTGTGTCAACGGAGTCCCTCACGAGCACCAGAAGTGAACGCAGGAACCATCGTGGATAGGAGGAGCCACCGCCTGCCTTTGAAGTCAACGACGACTGAGTCAACCGGCGAGAACAACTATAAATATATATTATAACACTATAAATATATATTATAACACTATAAATATATATTGTAATATTATTAGTAACTCTTACGAGTCGAGTTACGATTCTCGAGTTACGATCTTTTATCTCCTTTCCGATCCTCTTACGAGTTACGAGTTTGACTACATTGATCCTAATACCATGTCATGAGCCAACTATTTTCAAAAGTTTAAGCTTAATAGGCAAGGGCACATGAATGGTTTTATTATATTATATCTGTACATTACAACTAACTAATTAAGATATTATCCGATGATCCACAACAAAACATAAAAACTTCTTAAAAATAGGAGAAAATTGCAATATTTGGTGCATATTGCATGTTCTAAGCTCTTGGCTATGCAAAAGGTGAGATATGACCCTAAATTTGTAATGCTTTCTGTTTCTGATCTATTGTTGTATGTGTTTTCACTGAGAACTTTAACACATTCAATATTTTAATATTGCATTGTTTCATTTTTATTTGTGTTCCTACTTATGGTAAGGTTTCTCTTTGGCAAGGGTGTTCAAATTATGATGTTTAGTGTTTAGGCTATTTTACAAGCAAAATGCAATATTTTTCTTCAGATGAGGAAACATCTACTTTTTTACAGTTTTTCTTTTATTTTTTGTTCACATTCAACATGTTTATCAGCTTTTGGTGTTTTGTAAATAAAGCTATGGTGCATGTTTTTCAAATAATAGACTTTGAGCTGTCAAACTGAATCACAATCTGTTAGTCAACCTAGCCCAGCATAGGTTTTAGTTGGGTTGGGTTGGTGAAAAATTGGCTCACCAAGACCCCGGATCAGTTTGGCCAAGTTTGCTTAGCTCATGTCTCACCCAATTCAACCCATGGTGAACTATGTTGGGGTGTTTCCTTTTTAATTTTGTACTTGTTCAGAATTTGAATTGTTTTATGTTTGAAATTTCAGTAATTGTTGTTTTAAACTGTACTTTGGTTTTAAACTTGAATTTCGGCTAATAATTGTTTTATGCGAACCGGTTGGGTGACTCACTTTTTGACTAACCTGTTTGGAAGGCCAACCCTACTGAGTTTGGTTGTCATTATCACTGTAGTTGGCTTGGGTGTTTTCGTGATTTATTGGGTTTTCATTATATCTTTTCTGATCACGTGATGATAGGTACTAGAACCAAGCCTTGCAAAGGGTAATAGGGTGATGGTTTTCTGCAATACATTGGATTCTAGTCGTGCTGTGGATCATTTTCTTAGTGAAAATCAGATTTCTAGTGTGAACTACCATGGGGAGGTACCAGCAGAGCAAAGGTAATATGCTATAGTGAGATTCTTATATACTTCTCCTTCTTTATTTTGTTATGGTGCAGAATTAAACTGCCCAGAAATAGGCACACTGTAACTGTTGAATTTGACTCTAAACTTTAAAATGAGGAGATATGTAAAGTGAAAGGGTGTATCTAATGTTGATTTGGACTGGGTTAAGTTTACAAGGTAGGTGCCGTATTTCAAATTAGTGGGTGCATCTCCTTACTTTATTGCAAATTAGGTGCATCTTCTCACTTGAAATCCAATCCATGGAAGAGAGGTAATAAAGTGAAAAATGTAAAATATATTTTACCAATGAGGCTTACAATAACTATGCTACAATGTGCTGACTTCATGCCTATTTTTATACTAAAACTTCGATGATCAGAAGCAACAACACCCTCTGCTTTGGGGACACCAAATAACTGCTAAATTAACCAAGATTTTACTCATCACATAACAATAAATACTTCTGAAGACTTCCTCAACTTGTTATAAATAAACCCACTTGATCAAAGGCATATCAAAACTAAACATGAATTCTTGCAAAACTTGTGATGGGTTTCAAATACAATGACATAAATTAAAATGTCATTAAAGAAGATGGGCACTGCTTAGACAACTCATTGACCTTATACACTAGGCAGCTAGAGTGATGCAAAACAAAAGCTAGACAACCTTTCTGGAAAGAGTTGTGTCAGTTTCTGTAAGAAAGGGACAGACTGAACTACTGTAAGGGTGCACTACCAAAGTTTAATTCTGAAGATCACCATGAGGAACATGTTTAGAATCCAAAAATTGGCTATAGCTTGAAATTCAAATTGGCTTTGACATGGTCGCAGGAAGTGGAGAACAGCTTTTCCAACTTTCAGAAACTCTCTCAATATGTGTACTTTATCTTGTTTAGGCCCTGATATTGATTAGTCTTCATTTTTAGTCATGAGCTTCAAAGCCATTAATTGTTTGGTATGAGCTCTGAAAGGTTGAAGATAGGTGAAATGAGGACTTTAAAATTTTGAGGTAAGACAGTTTACTGTGTTCTTACATGAATAATTTATTTTGGCAGTGCCATATATTTGAATGATAGGCATGTGAAGTGTGACATGTAGACTTTGTTTGAATAAATTTATTTTCAAGTACTTGTAGAAAAAAAAAAGGAAAAATGAATTAAGTTTCTTGTACAATCTAAAATCAGCTTATACACTTAGCTTTTATAGTCCATTTTTTTTTAATTTATTTTCTCCAAAAACTAAGGACATATATTAATTTTAACTTATGAAGAAACTCAGTGTATTTTATCTTCTAAGTTTGCTCTTGTTGAATTGTTTATGAGAGGTTTTACCAAGCAAGACCTTAAAACTTAATTAGTTGGGGGAAAAAGCAATCTTTTGTCCATAAGCAATGCGAGTGTGGTCTAACTTGCTTTGACCTGCTTATCCGTGTAATTCCTGCCCTTCTGAATATGTTATCTATTTTTTTTTGCCCAGTGTAAACAACATCAAGGTTTAAGATGTAATAATTTTGAATAACTTTTACTTTAGCATAATAGTGACTTCTCTGATACTCATGTCGAAAACTATTGAATTGAACTTACGTATCTGTAACTCTTAAAACTTACTTAAACGCATGTTGGTGCTGACATTGCATCTCTTGCTTGCTCATAAGAGTGAATACTTGCTCACAAATGGTGCTTGAATAGCTTTTCACGTGTGAAGAATTAATGACCAAAGAAAATGGAGGAAGAATGAGCCAAATAATAAATGGAATTTGTGTACAATAAAATTGAATATGGTAGCTTTTGAGCCTATGATGCCATTTGAATCAGTGCTTCTCTGATGCTCTGTTTCCTATCATGCCCGCTTATTTATATTGCTTTTCTCTTGAATTCAGGGTTGAAAATCTCAGAAAGTTTAAGAGTGATGGTGATGATTGTCCTACATTGGTTTGCACGGACCTGGCTGCTAGGGGTCTAGACTTGGATGTAGATCATGTTGTCATGTTTGACTTCCCCTTGAATTCTGTGAGCATAATATCAATTAATTTATATAGTTTCCTTCTTTCTGCCTTCCCTCTTTCGATATTAATTGGCTATGAACTATTCTTTTTCCTTTCTATTTTAGATTGACTACCTTCATCGCACAGGTAGAACGGCTCGCATGGGTGCAAAAGGTAACAAATTCTTATATGATTTAATTTAATCAGTTTATCTCAATTGATAATTGTGATATTTATTCTACAAGCAGTATTTTTTGCCTTAGTATTTAGTAAAATTAGAAGCTGCAGTCAATGTTCCTAGCTTGCACATACACTTTGCCATCAAATTTTCATCTAAGTTATAGTCACTTTGAAATTGCTTATAAATTACAAGATAACAAAATGGATTACTGTGTATGTGATTTAAATATCCGCATGCAGCATTTCTAACTGCAGAATATTTTGGTCATTATGTACCAAAGCAAAAGAGGAAAAGAAAGAAAGAAAAAGATCTTGATGTGTATCATGTTGGGTTATACTGAGTTTCTTCTATTTGTTATACCAGATCCATGCTGCCTTATTATGTCTTAGTCATCATAACTAGATTACAGTTGTACATTAGACATTGCATTGTGTCTGTTACAAATTTGTAGCTGTATTTAGAAGATCTAAAATGCTCTTTTCTCTTGCAGGGAAGGTAACAAGTTTAGTTGCTAGAAAGGACTTGGACTTGGCCAGCAAAATAGAGGAAGCAATAAGGAAGAATGAGAGTTTGGAGGCTATCACAAAAGAAAGTGTTAGAAGGGACATTCCAATAACCCAAATCACAGAGCAGAAGGGAAAGGGTAGAAAAATGGTTCAAGTTTCAAAAGTGAAGGGCAAATTTGGTAGTCGTGCCAGTTCTGGGAATAATGGATCAGGTATAAAATCTGGTAAAGGGTCACCAGTGAAATCTATGAAAAAAGGGATTAACGTTTCAAAATCTGGAAAATCTTCTAGTACAAGTAGCACCCTCAGAAAAGTTTCTTCAGAAAAGAGACAAACAAGTAAAGTGGTCCTCAGTAAAGGTTATTCAGAGAAGAGGAAAACAAGTAAAGCGGTGGGTGCCACCAAATCTACAAATTCTAAACTCAACGTTGTGGGGTTTCGGGGGAAAATTTCATCTTCAAATAACTAAGGTTCGGTTCGGTGAAGTGGATTGTGCGCCATTCCTTTAGGGAGTAGATGACTCTCAATTTTGCGTACTAGATAAGAATATTTTATTAGTTACCAATTATGTAGTAAAATTATTATAACTAGAGGAAGTACAGGTGCACATCTGTCCACTCTTTTTTATGATAAAAAAAAATATATTTTTCATAATAAATATTAAAATAAAAGTATTACTGAATTTTAAAAAAATAATTATAAAATAAATAAATTTTGTTATAACTTTTTTATTAAAGATAACTAATTAAATTTAAAAAGTAGTTACAAAACTTGAAACTTAAAATAATAAAATAAATTTGTACTGGCCAGACCTCAGACATTGACATTGGACATCGGTAGTCTGGTCGCGATAATGAGTCACGTAAGCGGGGTCTGAGAAATAGTAATGAGCTGACACCTAGATATAAGAAAGACCTAAATCACGGGAGGGTTCATGCATATGGTGTGTATTGTACGTTCAGGTCTAACACAAGTAACTATTCCTTGGAGGCGTCAAGGCGCATGAGCGCTAGGGTTTCTAGGGAAAGTTGAATGCATGACACGTGAATAATTAGGGCACCTATAGAACAGATGGCCCCGCAACGTTGGTGCACGAGTTGGTACCCTGGCGGCCATACTATTAAGATTTTGCATTCCAGAAGAGGAAAGTCCTGTGCGACGGTTGCGCTAAGATTGTGCAACACGCAACATGATGTCTTCCTAGTAACCCTAATTCCACTTGAGGAAAGGTTCTCGTGAACAAGGAAATTAACCTAAAAACAACCTATAAAAGGGAGTTGAGATCCCTGGTGAAGGTACGCCGTTTCTAAGACTGAAACTGTTTTACATATTGTTTCTTAGTCCAGTGTTGACTTGATCGTCGGAGTGCAATCAACAGGTAGGGCCCTCTCTGTTTCAACGAAGCCGCTCTCTATCCATAAGTGAGCGCAGGAACCACCATAGATAGGAGGAGCCACCGCTTACCTTTGAAGTCAATGCAGCTAAGTTAACTGGCAAGAACAAAATTATATTAAAAGATTGATAATAAATTATAATAGTATTTTTGTAATAAATTATAATACTATTTTTGTAATAAATTATATTATAAAACTGATAGCTATTGTTTTTGTTGTCAAATTAAAACAATTTCAGTATAGACCTATCTAATATTAGAAAGATGGTAGTATAATTGTGATTAGATGACTTCAAGTCGTCTCCAGCGAATCTAATAGTGAAATCAGTAAATCATTGTTTAGAATCTATTTGTAGGTAAGAAAAGTTAGTAATAACAATACAAAAAAAAAGGATTGAGATTGTTTAACATCGAATATAAAAGAAATTAAAATAACAAATAAAGAGTTGTTGATCACCAAGTTCTTATACCATTTAGTTTTTCGCAAGTTCACTAAAGATTAGTCATTTTTCAATCCTCAAATAGAGTTAAACCAGATTGAATATGCATCAATCTGATTCAACTAAAGCTCACTAGTAAAACATGTGTCTACTGGTTTAATTAGTACCCACTTTGTTCCACGCATATACTCCATGAGAATGCTTATGTCCTCTCTCTTGAATCATGTGTTTAAGAAATTAATTAGAATAATGCGAACTAACTAAAAAAAGCAATGTTTAAGATAAGGGAGACTGTCAATCATGGGTTCAATTACAACTTCTCAAGAAACTAGTGAGATTAAAATATTAAAAACTGTTATAGAGAATTGAAAAAAGAAACTTTTATTGATTAAAACCCTAGAACTCAATGGGGAATTACAAAGGAATCAACCAAAAAGGCTTAAAAAGATATTGGTCTTCCTTGTGTGTTTCCCTGGATCTCCTTAAATAGGCATGCTCCATGCAACCTCTTCCACATTTGATGTTGGAGGCACCACTTTTAACAGAGAAGATAATGGAGAAAATGATGGAGAAGATCATGGAGAAAGTAGTGGAGAAGATCCAACTCCTACTTAGGTGAATAAATCTCTCATATTTTGGTGGAGAAATATCTTCAACTTTGCATAAAATCCTTTCAAACATGCATAGTACTTGTATTAGATGCTTTAGATGTTTGCTAGAGAAAAAATAAATATTAAAGAATTTTTATTTTAAATCAAACCAAGTAAACTCCCAAGAAAGAGAAGTTAGTCACAAATGGACAAACTTAAATACCAAGTCTGTCATAGTCATGTTGAACAAGGTGCTTTGATGTCTCCAAATCCAAGTGGAATGCATGAAGATCCTTGCTGTTGTTTGTGTGCGTGTGTTTAGAGTAATTGACGATCCAAGGTTGTTTGATTTTAATCCTTTTGAAAAAGATGTGCTTTCAAAGGAAAGTGAAAAATCATCCTATTGAAATTTTGATTCAATTGGTTGTTGTACACTTAGTGTATTTTTGAAAAAGATTTAAAAATCTTGACTTTGGTTGAATTTGTTGTCAAGCAAATTCAATTGGTTGTTTCGTGTTTTCAATCGATTGTTTCTTAAAACCTTAACAAAATTCTATTAAGTTACTTTAATTTGTTTTGAATGATTTAAATTGTTTTGGCTATTGCATTAAATGCTTTGACCAACTGATTGAAGTTTAAATAAGTTGTTTTATGCTCCCGGTCTTAACTAATTAAAAAGAAATCATTCAAATAAGTTCTTCTAAGATTGCTAAAAGCTTTGGATCTTTTCTAAGAGTGGAATAGGATTGTGTTGTATCAATTGCGCTTTAATCTGCGATTGTACCTAGGTGTACTCCATTCCTTCTTTTTTGACTACTGTAATTATTTGTGAATTGTTGTTGTGCAGTTTCAAAGGTTGTTCTGAAAACTGTGGTGTGTTTTAACAAAGGTGGTGTGTGTTCTTGAAGAGTTCAAGATCACCACCTTGGTGTGTTGTGTGTAATCAAGGTTTTTGATTACTTAGTGAATTCTCAGTGGTTGCTGAGGACTGGATGTAGCTCTTGGTAAAGAGTGAACCAATATAAACTCTTTATGTTAATCTCTTTATCCTTACTCTCTTTAAATCTGTTTTTGCTTTGTTTTTAACACTACTGATATAAACAACCGATTGTTTTGCAAAAACAACTGGTTGATTTTTTGCAATCACATGAAAAACAATTTTGAAATTGGTTGAACTAATTTCTAATTGATTGATCCCTTATTGTCTTTTGTACCGACCCGTCCTCGGGCGTTGACCAAAGTCAACACTTGCTGCGACCCATCAAGGGCGTAAGGAGGTAAGAAATGGAGTCGGCCTCGGGCGTTGACCAACCTCGGGCGTTTGACCAGCCTCGGGCGTTGACTGGGTTCAGACCGAGAGGTGCTTTCATCCGATGGGCGCCACCTCCTGATACCCACGGGTAGGAACGACCGTGGAGGAGGCGACACCATAGGAGGCGGCACAGAAGGAGGCGGTACGGTAGGGCGTGGAGGCCTCGGTCCTCGGCATCCCAAAAAGTAAAAAGAAGAGAAATGTGGCTTTCAAGCCACACTCCCAGTATTAGCAAAGAGGGGTCCACCTCACGGCGTATCCTTGCATGAGGTGTAGGCACGCAGCAGTACACGCCACCATAGAGAACTACTGGGACAGAAACGACCTAAGAAGAGGGCCACATCCCAGGGGGTAATCTGCATGCATAGCACGTGAGGAAGGCGAAGATACTCTCAGGGCAAGTGACTAAGAAGCCTGGACGCATGAGTTGGCGTTAACGCAGTCACCCCCTGCGCGCCAGTTGCACTTGGAGAAGGGAGACTTATACGCTGGGTTTTCCCTAAGTTAGGGGAACAACGCTGTAAGGCCTCCCACGCAAAGTTTCGCTTGAGTCATGAGGAGACACGTGGAAGAAGCACTGAAGCCAAAGGTATATAAGCTCTTCTGAAAGGCTTAGAGAGGTACGTTTTACACATTTCTGGTTATTTTGCGCTTACGCACTGTACCGTCCCGTACCCGGGCGTTGACAAAGTCAAGGTCAAAGTCAACATAAGGCGTCGCCTAGGTGAGACGACGCCAAGTGCAAGCATCACCAAGGCGAGGCGTCGCCAAGTTAAGGTGTCGCCAAGGTAAAATGTCACCAGGGCAAGGCACCCACAGTGTTGCTCCCCGATACCCATGGGTAGGAAAGACCATGGAGGGAGTGACGCCATGGGAAGGCCTCAAACCCCGATAACCCGGGG
>Ga0123342_1006283_pt1 | contig 16580 bp, 10 predicted proteins | sample Turbeawhitnodule_FD_89960 | JGI IMG/M metagenome (GOLD analysis project Ga0123342, IMG submission 89960) | Root nodule microbial communities of legume samples collected from Mexico - Turtle bean Mexico white nodule | ecosystem: Host-associated > Plants > Roots > Nodule | place: Mexico: Nepantla... | reverse complement strand
CGCAGCAGAGCTCTTCTCAAAGAAGAGCTCTGATACCATAACAGAGATAAATCAAAAGAGTGCTTTGATGTAATTGCAACATTTGCAGAGATCAAAGAGAAAGAAAACAACGAGGTATGAAGAAACAGAGAAGAGATGAAGCACGGTGTGAGAGAAGGAGAGAAAAGAGTATTTTATTAATCTGAAAAATTAAAATACTAAAAACCCTAAAAAGAGTTTATATAATACATGAGGTGTAAAAAGGAAAGGGGTGCACTGTATAAAAAAAAACAGAAAAGAAAAAGCCCAACTGGCCTAAAGCCCAAAAAAACAAAAAAAAGAAAAAGGCTAGGCTCTCTAAAGTTTTAACAGTATCGAAGGAGCAATATATAATTGACAATCAAAATCGAAAATTTAGATTAAATTTTACTTTTAGTACTTTATTTTATTTTCATTTTGAATTTGATTTTTCTTTATCCAAAAATCTCAACTTAATCTTTTATATATTTTTTTAAAGACATTCAGTGTGGCCATCTTGTCAAAAAAATGGAGTTAAATTTATTTTACTGTTAAAAGCCTTTAAAAATCATTTTAGTTTTTTGTTTTCAAAGAACTATGACCGTTTTAAACTCTGGCAATTTAGGGTTGTGGAGTATGGTTCAGAAATTCGAATCATTGAATCTAAATCATGCCACCATAAGAAAAAAGAGCATGCATGTATTCTTCACCAACAATTCCTGGAAAAGCAAAAGGCCTAATAAAAGTTAAAACCCAATGCAGCTGGAGAAAGCGTGTTATATATGTGTGTACTATAGTATTTTTACCCTTGCCACGCACGGAATTATATAAATTTGGTTTGATAAAAATAAAAGGATTTAAAATAATAACAAATACCATGTATAATATATATATACAAATTTACTTTTATATAATTTTAAAATAATATAAATAATAATAATAATAATAATTATTATTATTATAATAAAATTTTTAAACAGTAAAATGTATTGCGATAATTTTATTGTTTAAAAATTGTTTGATCATTAATAATATGTTTTTTATATCATTATATTCAATTTTATTTTTATGACTCAAAAACTACTATTAACTTGGGTTTGAAATATATAGAAGAAAACATTTATCATAAATCTATAATATGTTAACTTTACTTTAATGGATTTCAACTATTAAGAGTGAATAAATTTAACCTTTTAATAACTCAATAAATTATTATTTAACACTACACTAAACATTTTCAGTTTCCAATAAAATTAAACAGAAATTCATAAATGAATAATAATAATAATAATAATAATAATTAAAAAATACAATACAATAATTAAATATTGTAAAAGGATAATTGATGCGAAATGTTTTAAAATGTTTGTTTTTTAAATTCAAATATGGGAACATACCACGATTACCATTTTATAGTATCTAATTAAAATCAAGCATTCAATTTGTAAATAAATAATAATAATAATTGAAAAAATACTATACAAAACAATTAAATACTCTAAAGAAGTAATTGATGTAAAACTATTTTAAAATAAATTTACTATTTTTTTTAGTTCAAATATTGGAACATATATGAGTAATTGAAAGAAAGTGAGGATATATGATATTTTAATAACTTAACAAATTTCATTAAACCTGATAGGAAATTTTTCAGATTTATAATAAAACTAAATACATAATTCGTAATTGAGTAATAATAATTATAATTACAAACATGATACAATAATAATTAAATATTATAAATGGAGAATTGATACAAAATATTTAAAAATAAATTTATTGTTTTTTAAGTGCAAATATTACAACAAACCTCAATCCTTATAATAGAATAGAATGAGCAGATGTGAAGGCAGCAGATGCTTACTACAAACTCAGCAATACCAGAGCACAGATACAGTCTTATGTCTTTGATGGTGCCTATTATTTTAGTGCTTGCGTTGTGAAACTAATTGGAAGATATTACTTTTGTGTGCATCTTCAGATTGAAACTTATTTACTCCTGTTAATACTTCAGTTATCAGATCCAGTGTTCCAAAGATGGAACTAGATGCTGCTTTTGAGCAGAAGAACGAAATCGCAAGAGCGGTTGAGGAAGAACTAGAAAAGGTTATACCCTTTTATTTTATGTTTTAAATTAAGAATGGAGTAGCACATTCATAATCTTTGCTTTTACTTCCTACCAGGCTATGTCAGCTTATGGGTACGAAATAGTTCAGACTCTCATTGTGGATATTGAGCCAGATGAGCGCGTGAAGAGAGCCATGATGAGATCAATGCTGATACGTTTTCTATGTCTTCTTAATTTGTTTGTTTCAGTTACATAATCATTCATATTTCCCTTTCATGCTTTCAAACAAAATAAATGTTCCTTCTGATGTTTCAATTCTTTGTCATTAGTTATTTTTATTGGTATGAACCAAAAGTATCTTTTAGCAGAAAGCCAGAATCATCAAGACAATCATCAAAAGTTGGTCTTGTCTCTTTCAACAAAGTTTTCTTCCACAATTATTTGATTAGAAACGAAGCTTCTGACAACATGTTTAAGAAACTCAGTTATCTAAACCTGAATAGAATTCTATCATTATATAACTAAGTTGTATTAGCTTATAAAGTAGCTGAGTGTTATAGATACTAATTAGAGAAAGGCCTTGACTTTTCATGGAGCCAACAGATTCATATTTCACTATAACAAACTTCCCAAATTCCTGATGTCATTACCATCATTACACTTGTTGGTACCACCTTAAATACACAACCTTTCATATAATTACATTACAGACATCTTAGTCAAAGTTTCATGTTGTTTGAAGAAAAAGTTGTATGGTGCAGTGTTTATGTTTTCCTGATAACCCTTTACATGGTTGTTTTACCATAAAAAAAAGCTGCAAGATTTAGGGTGGCTTCAAGTGATAAAGCAGAAGCAGAGAAGATATTACAGATAAAGCGAGCAGAAGGGGATGCAGAGTCAAAGTACCTGGCAGGTCTTGGAGTTGCTCGTCAGAGGCAAGCCATAGTAGATGGGTTGAGGGACAGTGTGTTGGCTTTCTCTGAGAATGTGCCTGGGACAACATCAAAGGATATCATGGATATTATGGTTCTCATAACCCAATACTTTGACACAATGAAGGAAATTGGTGCATCCTCCAAATCCAATGCTGTTTTCATTCCACATGGACCTGGTGCTGTTCAAGATGTTGCTTCACAGATCAGAAACGGTCTTCTTCAAGGAAATGCAACAAATTCTTGAAGACTCACCTGTTACCACTAGCTAGATCAATTTTGTGTGTAGCACTTATTGCAGTTCTTTGGATATTTTTCCTCTTGTCGTTTAATTCAAATTCTGAAAAATAAAGCTTTGTGTTATACTTCGTGTTAAACAAATTCATAAGACTCAGACTCAAAAATGCTTAGAACGATGTATGCGGAGCGGTTTGGATTATAGTGGTAAGCAAGTTGTGAAAGCATAAGAATAATGTAATCTTTAATAGGAGCGTGATTGGTGTTTTAAAAGTTTTTGTCTTGGTTCAATTAAAGGTTTGATCGTGAGTCACTGCCAAGTCTCATGCTACGCTCTTCTCCTTTTCTGACTGGTGTTTTGACCCTCTAGTCTGTATGATAATGATTTGTTGATGTTTTTCTATGAATTTGTTCTTTTAGGTTGGATCTCAAAGTTCACTTAAGTAAGTTGGGTTGAGTTTTTTTTTTTTATATCGATTGAATCAAATGATTCACATTTATTGATTTTTTATTGTTAATAAAAAAAATTTCAATTTCATCATATAAAAATCAACATTGAACGTGTAGAAAAAGTGGAAATTTGTTTTAATTTGTAAACAACGAAAAAGCAGCCGAACTTTTAGAAAAATAAATATATTAACATACAAAAAATTATACACTTTTAAATTTTAAAATAAATAAGCAAATATTGAATATAATATAAATGTCTTCATTTAAAAAAAAACTCAAATTTATAATATAAATTTGTCAAGTTTCAGAGAAGAAAAGGTGAAAATGTGTTATAATTAAGTACTATATTTGTAGATTGACTTTTATTTTTGTATTTTTTATTGATAAATTTGATTAGAGTATTTAGTTTTTGAGATGATTTTAGTGAGATATTATATTTACGATAAGAAAATATATCATTTAATTAATGGTAAGCTTATTTTGTAACAAATATTTCAAAAATTCTATTTAAGGTGATTGCTATTTGTTGTCAATGTAGATTTTTTTTTTTGCACTCTAAATTTATCTTAGATATGTTAGGGCAGTGATATATTTAAATATATAATCACATGATAATTTCATTTAATATATAAATCGTTATTTTGTATTATTATAATATAGTTTTAAGTAGTTGTTTTGATTCTTAAAATATTTTTTTTATATGTTATTAAATGAAAATATAAAAAACAAATGCATACGGTAAGTGAAACTGTTAAATGGATTGAGTTATCTTGGTCCAATTTTTTTAGTCCGGTTTGATCATTTGTCCATCTAGCTAAACTTCTCATAATAATAATATTATTATTATTATTATTATATTAGAAAATTAACTTATACTGGGATTTTTTCTTCTTCTCTTTCCTCAAATCTCAAATTTAATTATTTATAATTTTTATATTGAAATTGATTTCCGCGATAAATCTCATCTATTTATATTTTAAAATTAAATTATTCTCACGTTAAATTTAACCTTTTCTTAGATTTAGGTTATTTATGTTTTTGTCCAGTTAAATAATACATATTTGTATATTTTCAAATTTCATTTAAACGACAAAATATTTCTTTATTACACCAAATATTTGTCTTTCTCTCATTTTACTTTATTGTCATTTTTTTTATATTTCTTGAAGTTTACCGTAATTTACGATGCAGTATTATTTAAAAAAATATTCCACTAATTTAAATAATTTTCTTATTACATAGAAGAGAATATTGTATTTATATTATAAATAGGGATTTTGATCATGAGGTTATTTTTGTTTTATTTTTACTAAAATGAGGTCCGTTTAAAAACAATTACAAATTTAGGCAAGTCGTGCCAATTCGTCACGACTTCATATGCACAAATCGTCCCAATTAGACACGACTCTGTCATTCTGAAGTCGTGCCAACTTGACACGACTTCTGCCGTGTCATTTTTTATTTTATTTTATTGTTTATATATTGGGTAGTAAGTTATGTAATGTTAAAAATTAATTTGATACATAATTTTCTAATAGTGTTAGTTTTAAGGAACAAAAAATTGGATAATCGTGTATGGATCATGTTTGAATAATCAACTTATTCAAACATGATTCATACACGATTATCCAATTTTTTTGTTCCTTAAAACTAACACTCTTAGAAAGTTATGTATCAAATTAATTTTTAACATTACATAACTTACTACCCAATATATAAACAATAAAATTAAAAAAAAATATGACGTGGTAGAAGTCGTGCCAAGTTGGCACAACTTCAGTATGACGTGGCAGAAGTCGTGCCAAGTTGGCACGACTTCAGTATGACATGACAGAGTCATGTCAAATTGGAATGATTTGTGCATATGAAGTCGTGTCGAATTGACACGACTTGTCTAAATTTGTAATTTTTTTTTAAACGGACTCCATTTTGATAAAAAGTAAAAAAATAACCCCATCATAATAAAAACCCTTATAAATATGTAGTTATTTTCCATTTACGTTTGCAACAATTAAGAAGAATGAAATAGAAAAGAATATAAGATTATTGTCAGAAGAAAAAATAATGAGAAACGAGAAGGGAGAGGTAACAAGGAGCTCATAGCAGTGATTAAATTTCAATGGACGCTTCAATGGAAGAGAAGAAGCAAAGGAAAAGAACGGTGTGTGAGAAATTCAAGAAAGTGGTGTGTCTTATGCCCTATGATTACAACTTAGAATATATAATATGTGGTGATGTTAACATTCCATCATGTGGTTCGTTGGTTTCACGTCAGAGTTTAATTACTTCTCCCAATTCTCTTCTTCCAAATCAACCATGCAAGTGGAACACCATTTGCCGTTTAAACACCATTTTTCCACTCACACATAAATAATGTTGATGAAAGACCACTTTATTTTGAATACATTTTCCTAACACAACTTCTTCACAATAAAATAACGTCTTTCAAGCATAACTTATGTCAGGTAAGTAATTAGGTTATTGTAATGACATATTAATAGTAACAAATTTAGTTGTAGCTACGTAATAGGATAATGATAAAGATTTTCTGGATAATATACACTAGTGGTTATGTGGTAAAATGTATAAGGGAATTGAGGTTGTTTCCAGCATGTGACTTCAGTAACTAAATTTTTCAAGCAACTCCTCCATAACTAAAAATGCTCTACAATTTTCCTTCAATTTTAAGAAATACATGGATAGAGTTTAAAATATTAGTTTTAGAAATAAAATAAAAAATTAACGTAAAGAAATCACAGAATACAAATAGGATGAAGCTGAGAAAATAGGCCTAGGTGTGGATTGGGATCACACAAGATCCGGAGCATAAACGCTACAATTCTGGGATTTCTTGGTAAGAAAATTTTCTATCCAATGGCGTGGAGAGAACAAATCAAAAGGGATAATTTTGATTAACTCTTTTGTAAGTTAGTTGGACACAACAAAAGGGTCGAACGGCAAAGTTATTAAAGGCCAATGCAACCACCTTCCTTCCTTTCTTCATCTTCTTCTACTTCTTCTTCTTCTTCTTCCCATTTGCTTGCAAAGCAAACCAACCATGTCTACCGTTGCATCAGAACCTCTCTTACACCTTTGCTCCAGAAAACCTTCATTTCATAGCCATAAACCAATCCCTCTGAGACCCTTCTTTCTTCCCACGTGCTCCTCTAATCTCAATGATGCATCTGTCATCTTCCACCAACCTCGTAGGACTCTCTCTCCCGTGCATGCAGTTTCACTTGCAGACACACCTACCCTCCATCCCCTTCAATGCCCTCAGACCATCACCCACACTTTCGAAATCGACCGAACCCAAACGGTCTCAACTTTTCCTTCCCATTATATATGTTTGGATATAAGTGACATGGCTGATACATAATCTTGTGTCTTAAGCAAGAAGTCCTAGGTTGAACTCAGGTCAATGTGAATAAAATAACATATGTTGGAATATGCGAACTCCTTAAGTAGATTCTATTATCTCCTCTGATTTGTTTAGGTCGTAGCTGGGGAATATCCTGCGTTTACCCAGAATAATATACATAGATATATCATCTTGTTTGGTTTCATGACAAAGTGCTGGGGAATAGTCAAAAGGAAAAAAGTTTTGATTTTTATTATTTTGACACTTTTGGACCAGCTTGATCAATTTTGTCATTGAAATCTTCGTTTTTTCTTGGGGGTGGGGTGTGGTGTGGTGGGGGCTTAAAAGGGAATTACCATGTATGGGAGACAAAAAAGGTGTTTTGATTTTAATTTTGTTTTGTTATGTGTTTACGCAATTAAACTCGTTTTGGTGTTTGGCATTGATGGGGTATTTTGCGATGAAATGATATAGGCGGTGGGAAAGATTTTTGTGAGATTAGATCACGGAAAAGATTTGAAGGATTGGGAGCTTACGGTGCGCTGCAGTCTACCTGGAAAATGGATTCTTCACTGGGGAGTTACCCATGTTGATGATGTTGGAAGGTGCACCATGTTAAACAACATGCTGAATTCTCTTCGAATTTGACTTTGAGCTTCCTTCTTATTTTTTAATTGATATCATTGTAGATCTTAATATTAACAATCCAACTAGTTTTATGTATAATGATAACGTAAGCTTGATCCTCCAGGGAATGGGATCAACCTCCTCTTGATATGATACCTCCTGGATCTGTTCCTATAAAGGTAGAAAAAAGCTTTATGAGTTGTCATGATCAATATGGCACATGTTCATATTGCCATGCAGAAAGTTTAAGTTGGAAGTGAATAATCTTTCAGGACTATGCAATAGAGACCCCTTTGAAGAAGTCAGCCTTATCTGCAGAAGGAGATACGCTTCCTGAAATCAGGATTGATCTTAAAGCCAAATTTGGAATTTCAGCAATTCATTTTGTTCTCAAGGTTTATTTCTAACAATTGCCACTTGATAATGCTAAAAAAGAAGGCATTGATTCTAAGAATCCTTTGACAGAACTTTTCTCTCTGCTTCCCAATTGGGTGTACCTGTTGTTGATTCAGGATGAGGAAACTGGAGATTGGTACAAAAACAAAAGTAGAGATTTCGTGGTTTCTTTGGTCGACTACATTAGGGCAGATTCAGATACAAGTATAATTGAACCTAAAAGAGGCTTTGATTTTTGGCCAGGTTTTTCCAAATCGTTAGCACACTAGTTCATTTGCTTATGTAAAAATGTCTATTTTGTTTCTCATAATGCTCTAGGAGTGTCAAATAAATCATAATCATGTGATAAACAGTCAAAGGTTTGTGATAATATTTCTTCTATCACAGGGAATTTGGGGCAAATATCTAAAATCTTCTCCAAGTCAAAAGCTGACGAAAATGAAAGCAGTGAATCCAGAGTTCCAGAACGAGAAAGCAATCAACCAGACGGTTTCTATGAGGAAGTGTATGTAACAAAGAAGGTTTTAATTAGTAACTCTGTCACTGTTTCCACCAAGAAATGCTTTGAGTCTGGGGCAGTGAAGGACATTTTATATGTTGAAACTGATCTTCCTGGAGATGTTGTGCTTCACTGGGGAGTTTGTAGGAATGATACAAAAAGGTGGGAAGTTCCTCGTTCTCCTTATCCACCAGGCACAGTACCATTTAAAGAGAGAGCTTTGAGAACTCCATTATGGGTACAAAACTCACTAATCTGTCCTTTTATTCTCTTTTATGTTTTATAACTTCTTGAGTAATTAAATGTTATTCATGCTTAATAGAAACCAGGTCATGTGTACCTTCTTCCTCCTATTTTATTCTACAAATATTGATGATTTTTATGTCTTCTCTAATGCATTTAGAATTTTAGATTACGAATGCATGGTATTCACGCAACAATTCTTCTGAAAGGTTTTTATGTGCTAGCACCACCCTTCCCCCTCTCTCTTTTGGTTATCTTGTTTTGGTTAGGATATACAGGTACAATATTGTAGTCAATGCCTATCTTTGTGTTTTATGATATAGACACCTCTAATATCAAACATTCCATCAACAAAGATGATATAGACACTCATCACTTGTTCTTCCCTTTTCGCAGCCAAGCCCTGATGGAAAAGGATCTTCAGCACAAATCACTTTAGAAGAAGAATTTTCAGGATTTGTTTTTGTACTTAAGCAAAATAAAGATACTTGGTTCAAGTACTTGGGAAATGACTTTTATGTTCCTCTCTCAAGTCCTATCAAATTGCTTAATAGTAGCAGCAAAGATGATCTGTCAGAAGGAGTGCAGATTGAAAAGCCTAGTCAGGAGAATTCTTTCTTTGCATTTACTGATACAGTGGCCTATGAAATGAGAAATTTGGTCTCAGACAATTCCTCTGATAAGAATCAAAAGAAGAAATCTAAAAAGGTGCAACAAAGCATTTTTGAAGAAATTGAAAGGCTGGCTGCTGAAGCCTATAATATATTCAGAAGCTCCATTCCAAGTTTCTCTAAGCCAACTACTGCAAAACCGGAAGCAACCAATGTGGAACCTGAGACAACTATTGTTGTACCAGAGGCTTCAGTGGAATCAGAGGCACTGTCCCTGGAGCCAAAAATATGCTCAGGGACAGGCACAGGGCATGAAATATTATGCCAAGGGTTTAACTGGGAATCTAATGTATCTGGAAGATGGTACATGAAGCTTAAAGAGATAGCTTCTGAACTAGCATCAATTGGTTTCACTGTGGTCTGGTTACCACCACCTACAGAGTCTGTTTCACCTGAAGGATACATGCCGAAGGATTTATATAATTTAAATTCCAGGTACTTGATTAGATGCAGTCTAATTCTTTTACTGTAGTTGACGTGAATCTTCTCATAATAATTTGATGGAAGGTTAGTGTTAGGAAAATTACTCCTGTTAGACAGTTACATTCAACAGCATATGACAAATGCAAGATTTTCAAATATTATGATCATTCCTTAGCTAGAGTAGGGGACGGTATATTTTTAGCTGTTGATTATATAACACACTGGAAATAAAAGGTAATCTCAAAGGATAGATTGCATTCATAACATTTTCAGGAAAAGGAACTTTCTCATGTAAATGGTTACAATTTTTCTTTTTGAAATAAATATCAGATATGGAAACATAGATGAACTCAAAGATTTGGTGAAAAGATTTCATGAAGTTGGGATCAAAGTTCTAGGAGATGCTGTTTTAAATCACCGCTGTGCACATTATCAGAATAAGAATGGTGTTTGGAACATATTTGGAGGCTGTCTTGACTGGGATGATCGTGCAGTTGTTTCAGATGATCCACATTTTCAGGTTTGTTTATGAAGGTTTTGGATAATTTGCTCTGTTTTCTTGTTCTTTGAACTAATAACAGTAGTCCTAAAGTAAAGCAAAACAAGATAGATAAAAGTTCTCTACTTTTTCTCTAACAGTTGATATTTAGGGTTCAAGTTCATCCTTTTCTACTATGTTCCATTGGTAATTTTAAAACTATTATACTTTTACTTTCTGGGTCAACCTGAAAAAATATTGAATATCCTATCTAACATACAGGGTAGGGGCAACACGAGTAGTGGAGATAGTTTTCATGCTGCTCCAAACATTGATCATTCGCAGGAGTTTGTGAGAAAAGATCTCAAAGAATGGTTATGCTGGTTGAGGTTGATATTTTTAGACTCATTTCTTCAGCTTATATCATTAACAAAAAAATTGTGGTCAGGAAAGTGCCAACCAGTTTGTGACTAGATCATTGGTTCTAATTATTTAGACTAATGGTTTTGTTGCTAAGATGGTTATGCTGTGGAGAGCTAAGACATTCTGTCCAAGAGAATTGAGATTAAACCGTCTAAAATATTTGTAAACTTTCATGTTTGAAGCTTTATGTTTCAGACTTTATTCTGGCTGTCAGTTGTACTGTACTTGACTTGGCAACTACCAAAAATGACTAACATTAAATATTTGTGTCTTGTGTACGGAATTTATAAGTGTGCATTGACATTTTGATGCTAGAAAAAGTTATAGCTGTTTAAGACCAAGCTGGTTTATTATCATCACCCATTATGTGTACAGGAAGTTATGGCATCTCCTGGCAATACAGGATGCCAGTCCCTAGTTTGTGTAGGCCATAGCTTATCTATTCAGTAGATACTGGACAAAATTTATCATGTGTTCTGTGCTAGGCGTATATTTAAGACTCATTGTATGCAAAACCCTTGTAACATGTTTTCCTCAGGTCAAGGCTGCCACTTTAGGCTTTATTGAAAACGTGTCTGCACATGGAAATGTTCAAATATTCAAATGGAACTCTCATGAGCTTTATGGTGTGATAATAGCTGACTATAGTGTCTTGTACAATTGTTTACTTCTCTAATCCTGTATGTGACCTTCAGGAAAGAAATTGGATATGATGGATGGAGGCTTGACTTTGTCAGAGGATTTTGGGGTGGTTATGTAAAGGACTACATAGAGGCAAGTGAACCTTATTTTGCTGTGGGAGAGTACTGGGATTCCCTCAGTTATAGAAATGATGAAACTGATTATAATCAAGATGCTCATAGGCAAAGGATAGTTGACTGGATCAATGCCACTAAAGGTACCTCTGGTGCATTTGATGTTACAACAAAAGGGATTCTTCACGCTGTAAGCATTAACTATGGTACATTTATTTTCACAGCATTTGTTCAAGTTTGCATTTTCAATTGAACAAGGTCAAACGGATTTTGAATCAAGCTAGTTTCATTTATTTGATGGAGTTTGTTTACATTTTCTGGGTGAGTAAAGATAGTATACTGTTGGGTTTCTTGAGATTTTTTTAATTGTAATGAAATCAAATGCATACATAAAAAATTCTCTAATACTTCTTTTGCAATACCAAATCCTCGTTTATAACTCTGGCCCTGTCATAACATCACATATCTTCTGCATAACATCACATATCTTCTGCTATATGAGAAATGAATGCAACTGTAATGATATAAACATCCTTACATTAGCCTCATAAATTGTTTTCAACTAAAACCTGTACTTCTTGTAAGAAAACACTGATGTGCTTACTATAACTTATTTAACCATGAAATGTTAAATTCTTTCTCAATACAGGCACTGGAAAAATGTGAATATTGGCGATTGTCAGATGAGAACGGAAATCCTCCAGGTGTTATTGGATGGTGGCCTTCTCGGGCTGTTACCTTTATAGAGAACCATGACACTGGTTCTACTCAGGTTTGAACTTCCTTATTATAAATTTATCATGATGTATCTTGACACTTTAACTAGGTTTAATTTCGATGAAAACATTTGTCGCCCACAATTTCATACAGAAAAGGCTGATTATGATTAACCTACTTTTGCAGGGTCATTGGAGATTTCCCAGTGGAAAAGAAATGATAGGATATGCTTACATTCTTACTCACCCTGGAACCCCATCAATCTTTTATGACCATATTTTCTCTCGCTACAAAACTGAAATAGCAAGTCTGATATCTCTCAGAAGGAGGAACGGGATCCACTGCAGGAGTACAGTAAGTATCGCAATATTGTCCTGTGTTCCGAATCTAGTATTGTGTAAACATTTTCAGGGTGGAAGAATAAGAATAAAGTTATTTTCTTATCATATAAAAGCAAAATAATGTTGGTTCTCTACATACAATAAGAGAGTGAAACCAATTACTCAAAAATCATAATGCAGAATGACAAATTTCCATAATGTGCATCCACTGGTGGAGATTGAAACGCAAGATAGTGATTACATTCTCTTGATTGTTTCATATGGAAACTAGTACACATGCAAGTGTATTTTCTTCACGTTTTGTCTTTTTCAAAATGTGATATTCTTGTCAAATTGACTTATAGCATGTTTGGAAATTTTCCATTCTATCATTAGATGCATGTTGTTCTTGAAGTTGAAGCTACTTTTAGTGTGTTTAGGATGTAAAACCTACAATACCACTATTAGCTTCTTAAAATCACACCCGAGACATAGAACAAACACACTATTACTGTAGATTTTGCATCAAAGTCCACATTTGACATGCATTCTAGTCTTCCATAATCCGTTGAAACACGGATGTTTATATCGTTGGAGTTCTAACTTTGAAACTTTCTTGCTTTAGGTTCAAATTAGCAAAGCAGAAAGGGATGTTTATGCAGCCATCATTGATGAAAAAGTTGCTATGAAGATCGGACCAGGACATTTTGAGCCACCAAGTGGCTCCCTGATATGGTCATTAGCTATTGAGGGAAAACACTATGAGATTTGGGAAGCATCATAACCATAATATAATCATTACTAAGTAATACTTTATATACATCTATATGAATACACACACAAACACACACATATATATATATGTATATATGTAGATATGGATACATGTATATTCCCTTGGACATTCTCCACCATGCATAGGTTGTTCTTGTATTTGAACGGTGGTATGGCCGGCTTCTATTGAAGTGAGTTGTGCCAAGTTGTTGCTTAAGGTATTTATAGGCTTGTAGTTATGGCCACATCAGCTACACTGCTGAGAAAACTGCATAGGGTAAATTTCAGCCAAATGCAGGCTCATGTGTGTTGAAATTATGGTTGAAAAATAAGATAGGGAAAAAGGGGTATTCAGTTGAAAGCAAAGAACTTGTTTTATTTATTTATTAAGAGCTTTTTAAATTTATAATAATTGAAATGTTAATGCAAAACTGAGATTTTGCTCCTCAACTAAATGTTGTAATTAACTGACTGACTTCTTAAGTAGAAGTGTCAATAATTGACTATAAAATTATTTGAGAAGCTGAAATAGAAATAGAAATTCACGTGCAATATATAAAGTCAATATTTAACACTTCTTATTTTCAGACAAGTGATTATAAGATTCATGAAACAATCAATTCATGTTTATAAAATATGTCTAGTCTATTTTCTCGTTCTACCAATTAAACCAAAACTTTATTCTCCTCAAGCGATCATGTCATGTTTATTTGAGTCAATGATTTCAGTCATAACTTGAATTAAAGAAAAAATAAAACAAGATATGAACAATAGAAGAAAACGAAGAAAGATAATGGATGAAAGGAATGAGAAAACAAAAGGAAAGAGATGAGAAGACTCGGGAGGAGATTTATAAAAAAAAGTCCACATGTTTCTTTTAAGATAAGATCCTAAATTATTCTTAAGAATTAAGATAAGAAAAGCTTCACACACAAGTGCTGAGTAATATCTCTCAAATTCAATATATTAAAGTTGTCTTATAAGAAACAAGACATGAATATTTATCGAAAAAAATAGTCTTATTTGGGTAGCACATTTCCTCTTATTTGGGTTTTGAAATAGTGTAACTAAATACTATTCTACAAACTACTAACATACCTAAAAATTACAAGAGTACCTTTTAATTACAAGCCTAAAAAAAATACAAAATAAAGATATTAAAGATATTTTTACGAGTAAGGACATTTTGTTTATCACGCTTCTAGGAATTATATGATTTTGCTCATTTTCTTGGTATCCTCACCTGCATTCATAAAAAATCATTAAACCAAGATCTCCATCTTAAACACTAATATTGTTTTTTTCTTAAATTTTTCCACAAGGCTTGAGTTGTTTCCTGTTACAAGAAGATCATCTACATATAGTGAGATGATAAGAACAACAAATCCATCTATTTTTGGCATATAATGCTGATTTGACAAGATTTTGGAAAATCTAAGCTCAAAAAATGTTCATCAATTTTGTTTTACTAAACTTTTAAGGCTTGTTTTGGCCCTAAATAGCCTTCTTAACACTACAGGAAAATCATTAAATAAAAACTAATTTTAGAAATAAAAAATAATTAGTTATTATAGTGACTAAATTAGAGACCATTTTAGAAACTAAAACAATTTTAGCTTTTCAATTAGTTTTTATTATTGTTAAATAGTTTTTAAATTGGTATCTAATTAGCTACCAAGGTTTTAACTACCAATGGTAGCAAAAACCTTGGTAGCTAATTAAATACCAATTTAAAAACTATTTAACAATAATAGAAACTAATTTAGAAACCAAAATTTTTTTTAGTCTCTAAAATGGTCTCTAATTTAGTCACTATAGCAACTAATTATGTTTTGTCTCTAAAATTGGTTTCTATTCAATGATTTTCTTGTAGTGTAAGAAGATAACATTATATTTTTGGTAGTTGCATTTGTATATGCTTCTGAATCAGGTGAGAGGGTTTAGGGGTATAGCATTTACAAGTGCGGACATAAGTGTAGAAGAATATAGACAAAAAAGAGAGTTACTCATATTAAGGGTTGGAATTAAAGAACCTAGGATAACCTTAGTTCGATTCCAAAGTGGTCTCAATATGGATATAAGAGATAGAGTTGAACTTTTAAGATTTAATGATTTAAATGACTTAGTTCAACTTTGTGTAAAAGTATAAGAACAAATCAAAAGATGTAGAAACTAATTGAAGGAAATAAGAGAAGACAAAAGGTTGTAGAAACTAATTGAAGGTAATTGCACAAAATTGCAAAATTGATGAACTAATCTTGTATATTTTGATTTACTCAATCATATATATAATAAAATTATAATTACTGGAAGCTATAAAATAGAAATACTAACAAGCCTCTAAACTGACCATTAATGCAATAATAACAGTAAAATAGTTTAAGGGTAATAAAATCAGAATTAATAATAATAAAATCTGAATTAATAACCAACATCCTCCCTTAATTCTGATTTGGAACAACCTGTTGCCCCAACATATCTCTTAACTTGATGAAAGAATTGATCTTCAATGGCTTAGTGAAAATATCTGCAATTTGATCTTCTGATCTGCAGTATTCCAATTTGATCATGTTCTTCCCAACTTAGTCTCGCAGGAAGTGATATCGAATATCAATGTGTTTACTTCTTTCATGAAAAACTGGATTTTCTGCAAGATTAATTGCAGAGACATTGTCAACATAAATCTTAATTGGAATATTTAGATTAAAACCAATTTGAGTCATGATATTGTTTTTCTCAATCGCCATCAATTCTTTATTCATAGCCTCTTGCCATTTGGGGTGTTGAATGACATCTGCAAGTCTCACAGGTTCTGATTCTGCAAGAAAAGCAAAGTGAACTAAATTTCCATTGTCATCAACTTCATCATCAAGATTTACTTCGCAATCTTGAAGGTGTGCAGGTTGTCGCTGCTGTCTTCTTGGTTGCTCCATCATAGTTGCAATTGGAGTTGCAACTTCAGGTTGAATTACAACTTCAGGTTGAATTACAACTTCAGGTTGAACTGTAGGTACTTCAAGAGTAACTTCATCTTCCACATCATCGTTAAAAATGTACATATATCGTTTTTTCGAATCCATTTCAGCTGCTGCATTCCATTGCCATTCCTCATCTTCGACAAATGTAACATCACGACTAACAATCACCTTCTTTGTCATTGGATTGTACAGTTTGTATCCCCCATGCTTATATCCAATGAAAATGGTCTT
>Ga0123342_1006282_pt1 | contig 16581 bp, 7 predicted proteins | sample Turbeawhitnodule_FD_89960 | JGI IMG/M metagenome (GOLD analysis project Ga0123342, IMG submission 89960) | Root nodule microbial communities of legume samples collected from Mexico - Turtle bean Mexico white nodule | ecosystem: Host-associated > Plants > Roots > Nodule | place: Mexico: Nepantla... | reverse complement strand
TTTTTTTTCCCCCCCCCCACCCATTTCTTCTTCCTCTTTCTTCCCTTCTTTTTTCTCTTTTTCCTTTTCTTTCCTTTTTTTTTTTTTTTTTTTTTTTCTCTCTTCAATTTACTTTTCTCCACACCCAACATAAGCAACAAGCTCATTTTTAAGTTTGGGCAGCACTTTTCATGAAGCCGTCACAGAAAGTGAAGGTTTTGGTTTAATTCTTGTGATTATTGTTGTTATTAGAAGGATGGAGATAATAACACCAACGCCGCCGCCAACAACCGTCACTGCGACAAACGCAGCCGCCAAATCGCCGGAACTCGACATCGAGACTCCGACCCGGATCCACCAAGCCGCCGGAAACTCGAACCCGAGTCCAAAGCCGGTGTCTTTCTCCAACGGGGTCTTGAAGCGCCACCATGCAAACCACCGCGCCGCCGCCGTGGTGGTTTACAAGGAATGCTTGAAGAACCACGTGGCCAGCTTAGGCGGCCACGCCCTCGACGGCTGCGGCGAGTTCATGCCGTCGCCGGCGGCCACCCCCGACGACCCCAGCTCCATCAAATGCGCCGCCTGCGGCTGCCACCGTAACTTCCACCGCCGCGAGCCAGAGGAGCCGCCAATTTCTCCGGCGACGCATCATGTCCTGGAGTACCAGCCCCACCACCGCCACCACCCTCCTCCGCCTCCGCCTCACCGGAGTCCGAACTCCTCCTCTCCGCCGCCGATCTCCTCCTACCCCTCCGCACCCCACATGCTCCTCGCCCTCTCCAGCGGCGGCGGCCTCTCCGTGGCGCCGGAAAACACCGCCGCTCCGGCCATGGCGCACCACTCCCGGAAGCGCTTCCGCACGAAATTCAGCCAGGAGCAGAAGGAGAAGATGCACGAGTTCGCCGACAAAGTGGGGTGGAAGATGCAGAAGCGCGACGAAAACATGGTTATGGAGTTTTGCAACGAGATTGGTGTGGACAGGGGAGTTCTCAAAGTGTGGATGCATAACAACAAGAACACCTTGGCCAAAAAAGACAACCTTAATGGCAACTCTGCTATTGTCTCTGCTAACGGGATCAACCATGTCGCCAATGTAAACAAAGCTACCGTCATCAGAAGCAACGTTAATGGCCTCGAACACGAGCACGGTGCTGGAATCAACGGCAACACCAACAACGACCACGACCACGACCACGACCACAACCACAACCTCAGTTCTTCTCATGATGTGAACGAGTACGAGAATGACAGTGGAACAAACGGTGGTGGAACAAATGGCTCTTCTTCTTCTTAAAAAAAATGCAAAAAAAAAATATTGAGAATAATCATATGTTTAGATGATAGAGTAATTAAGAGGTGGTACCGGTTAATTACTTAATTAGTCGTTTTTTTTCTATTTTCATTTAATTGTTTAGTTTTGGTTAATTAATGAGATGATCACCTTCTTGACATGGGAGAGATTTGGTTTTGATGATACCCTTAGGGAATTTAATTTTCTTGTTTCACTCTGCTGCTTAGTTATTGTAGTTAAATGCTTAGTATTAAGTAATAATGATCACTACTTCTGTTATTCTCTCTCTCTTTTTTCCTTTTCATCTTCTCACTCTCTCTCACTTTTGGCCTTTGGGATTGGATTTGCTTTGTGTTATATATTCTGTTTTAGTGTTCTTTTTGGGTGAGAAGATGATGATGATGATAGGGTTAAGAATTGTGCACTTTTTTTTCTCTTTCTCCAGTCACAAATGGAATAAGTAATTATTGTTTTCTTCACATCTTGTGTCCGATAGATAGAGGCAGAAAGTGTTAAGGGCGGTTCTTAATTGGTAACAATCTTCTTATTCTATTACATATTCTTCTAAGAACAAAGCTAATAATCAAAGAAGCATTATACTATATTGTGAGATTTTGGGTAATCTAATCCAAGTAAGGAAAAAAAGTGTACTTTGTGGTGATGTGGGCAATGATTATTTCAACACAAACCTTGTTATCCTCTTAATTATTCTCCTTAATCAAGTGTTGTTGTTGAGTCAACCTACAAATATGCTAAAAACAAGAGGGTAGTTAGTTTCCTTGTTTGAGTAATGGTTTTGGGAGAATCCTAATCCTACTTTATAAAGATAATGTTATTTAATAGTGTTTGTAATCTAAGTACCCATTTTTCTTATGCAAGTGCATGTGATCTTGGGAAATGTTTGTACACTCTTTCCTTTTAAGGCAAGTAGATGAATAGCACTTTATCATTAATTAATACTAATAATAATAATAATAATAATATTGAGTAGCATAGCATGTATTTAAATAATGGAGAGAAAGATAAAGATTAGTGAGAGAGGGACAGGTCAGAAGGTGTGGTGTTGTTGTGTTGTGTTGTGTGTACCAGCCTTCACATTATGGGTGCATTTTGTTTTTGGTAAACCCCTTTTATTTAATTTATTATTTTATTTCACTTGTGTGTTGGGTCCACCATGCATGAATTTTGGTTTTGGATTTTGGTGATTGATGAAGTCACTAATCTTGTTTTGGTGTTGGGGTCATGGTGCTCCTAACAACCCAGGCATGGGCTTGTCCTAGGCCTTTAATTGCCCCTTAAAAACAGGGATATTTATTATTATTATTATTATTATTAATAATAATTTTTATTTTTGTGGAGTTCATGAAGAATGTTGTATCAATTCCCCCACTAAATGAAAACAGTAATAATGCACTGTTTGAATTAGTAGTGTTTGCCACACTTTGATTCCAAATGCAGTGTACACAAATTCGAATAATATCTGCATTTTTTCTGTTTGCTTTATAAAAAAGTTTTATTAGGAATGCTCTTTCTTGCATGTACACTATTCACAATACTATAGGCCCTTCAAAATTATTTCACTCACCCCTTCTTCCTTCATCATTAAGTTGCATTTGCATGTGCTAATAACCCTAATTCTAGGGTTAATCATGTTGTTTTCATAATTTTCTTTTTGCCTCCCCCAAAGCAATTTTTCCATAATTCAAAGTCATGAAACTACACCAAAGATCACCTAAGAGCCTTTCACCTCTCTTAAAAAAGTTTTTTTTTTTCCATCCATACTCAATTATATCTATATACTCAATTATGTTTTGGTATTAAGTTAGTCAAGTAATAATAGATTATATCTCTTTAGATGTGTTGTATAAGAGTTGGAAGATTTCTGAAATTTTTGTTCATAATAAAAAAATAAATTTAAATATTTAAGGGATGATCCATATATAAAAGTAGTGTAAATATAATGTCTTCCAATAGACACTTTATATGCATAAAAAATGTTAACAAAGAACAACCCAAAAAAATATAATGAACTATGTGGATAGAATCATTTTGTTCCCTTTGTTATATGTGAGAAATATTCATCAATTTTATAGATATATAATTAATCTTTATCAAGCAATTCGGGTTGTATGAAGGGTTTATTTAATAGACCAAGGAAGAAAAGAATATAGAAAATGGTATACATGATCAAAAGTTTGTTAAAATTTCAACAAATAAAATATTTAAATAGAAAAAAGAAAAAATTGTTTTCATTCTAGAATTGAGAATAAACCCTGTTTCTTCCTTCAACTTAAACATGTAATTTTGTATCGGAATTTGTGGAAATACTTTTTTAACTTTAAACTGAAAATACACTAAATTGCTAAAAAGAATGCATTGAAATTTGTAAAAGTACTTTTATAATTTCAAACCAAATATGTACTAAATTGGTAGAAAGAATGCATTATATGTTAGGTATTGTTTCAGTTGATAATAGAAAAGTTTAGGAAAAAAAATGCATTATTGGTGAAAGTTTTAATATTTGGGTTTGTATATGATTTATGAATGAGAAAGAAAAGACTACAGGAATCAAAGTAGCATTTGAGTTGTATTATATTATGAACTTTTCAAATTATTAATTTGTAAATTATTCTACCGACATATTTTTTTTTTTTGGGTTTCTTAATTAGGATATCAACTTCTTGATGAAATAATTTCATGAAGAACAATCATGGGTTGAAACATATATTCTGATGATATTTTTTAGAAATTTCGAAATGAAATTTTAATTTTCGTGCATAAGGGAGTTGAGTTATAATTTGTATTTTTTTTTTACTTTGCATAAACTAATGTATAAGATAAAAAAAAAAAAAAAAATCTCCATAGAAGATCATATTGAAAAGAAAAAAAATCTGCATAATGAGATATGCTTCCATGTGAAGCTATAATCTTAGGGAGAATCAATGAAAGAAGAAACTAGAAAGCATATTTTAATATTTTTAAAATTAAAAATGACATAATTGATCTTATTTTATATATGGTTAGTAAATTCCAAATATTTGTTATATACGACAGAAAAGTAGTATATATATTATTTTATAGATAGATAATTAGAATTTGTAAATATGGTTTTAGCAAAAAAATTGTGGCGTAACACTAATGATAAGGTTGGTAGTACAGAAAGATTCTTTCCCTATTCTCCTGTCTTTATCAATAGTAACCTTAGCATTTTCATGTGCCTCAATAAAACAATTAACATTCTCTCATAATTAAATGCACAAAACCTGTCATTTCATTCCTATCTCATGTATTATTATTACTATTACTATTATTATTATTATTATTATTTTTATTTGATTGAAATATTTAAAAAGTTCGATAATTGTGAAAATAGAATAAAACCCTAAATCTTAAAATAGATGAACAAATTATGTATTTCAAAAGTAGAAACCTTTTAAATAAGTATAAAATTCAAATTTTATAAATAAAAAATGTTCTATAAAAAATAGAAATTATTAAGAGAAAGGTTAAATATGTTTTTTCGTTCTTATATTGTGATATGAAAATATTTTTGTCTTTGGTTCAAATTTTAGATCACAATGTGCTTGTAGTATAAACATGATTGGAATATGTCATTTTGTATGTGAAATTGATTCAATTTGAGACTCCACTTCATAAATCCATTAAAAGTAATTATAGTGAGTTTTGGTCTATAATCAAAATAATAATGAATTTTATAAAAATTTAACAATCATCTCACATTCAGAGACAAAATTATTTCAATCATTTGTATACTATAGATATCTTTGACGGGTATCTAGAACCCTTAATATGTATGTATTTGATTTACTTACTCTTCTTTAGTTGGTAGTGTTAGAAAAACGGTAGGAGATTCTTTGTGATTTTAAATGTGTAGGTGGAAATATACTTTTTGTTCATTCTTACTTTGTATGAGGGTTGGACCACCCTTAAGTTGGCCGATTTATTTTAGTTGTTTCTTGCTGATCAAAAATACTATAGATATCTCACATTATTTTTTTTTTATTTCAATCATTTCTATACTATAGATACCTGAATAATTTGAATTTTTTTTAAAAAATTATATTATAATTAGGAGATAAAAAAACATATTTAATCTTTAAAATAATTCTCACTCACTTTTACAAAACCCACATTGCTTTATTGATGAGTGTTGATTAAGGGAATAAGTCATATATATATATATATATTAATAATGTATTTTTTTTTCTTAGAATGGAAAATAAACTTTATTTGGAGTGTGAAGAAAACTAAGTTGAACCCTCTAGTTGTGATGGTGTTGATAGGGAAGTTTGTGTCCCTACCTAGAAAAATTACCTATGGGAAGTGTTGATGTGACCCTTCAAAATCTAAATGACTTGATTAATTAGGGTTTTGTTCTTCCTCTTCTAACTTCATGGACCATACATTACTATTGCTTTCTAAATGGTGATTACTGTAATGCCTCTTTCTGTAACCTTATTCTCTCTTTCACTCTTCTTCTCTGTCTTCTAACGTGCCTGCACGTTAAATCTTTTCACACGTGCTCAGACACTGTTGTTTTTCTAGGTTCAAACACCTACCCTTGCTACCCATATTTACCTACTAATTAGCCACAATTAGGGTTCCCAAATCAGGAATCAAATCAAATCAAGTGGAGTTCATGTTATTCACACACATTTTAAATTCAAAACATGTGTTCATATAAGAGCAAGTGATCATAAAAAGTGAAATCGAATTTTCAATTTTTTAAATAAGATTTTTAGTTTAATTGTAAAACATAATTGGAACAAATCTTCCAATAATGGCAGTTCATTAACTAGGTATTTCACTAACACTGATTTTTTTTAGACTCGTGATATTAGTTATATTCTTAGTGTATCAAATTTAAGAAATTTCAATTTTATTCCTCTGAATTTTCAAAATACATTTTTATTTCTTAAATAGTGAATTTGATTAACAAAAACTGTTTTTAATTTATAATGTAAATTTAAAAAAGTTAAACACTAAAAATATATATTAAATAACAACTAAATCTAAAAATAAAAATATTAATTATTATATTAATTAAATTAGATATTATTTTAAAGGTTAAATAATTATTTATATTTAAAGTAATTTTTATTATTAATAAAAAAATTATAAAATTATTTTTAAATTGATATATAAATTAGCTATCTAGATTTTAACTACTAGTACTTTAGATTTTAAATTAACTTCTAAAAAATTAATAGAGATTTACTTAAAATATAAAATAATTAGTCACTAAAACTTTAAAAATTAATAACTAATATTTAAATACCAATTTAAAAATTAGTTTATAATTTTTTTAATAATAGAAACTATTTTAGATAAAATATTTTTTAATTTACAAAATTATCTCTTATTTAGTAAATAATTGATTATTTTTTTCTAAAATTAATTTTCAGTTAATGATTTTTTATAGTAAAAACTGTATTTTTTAATTTTTTTAAAAGAAATTGAAAGATGTTTTTAAAATAATATACGTTCTAAATTTCAGGATTAAAAATATAATTAGATCATAAAATTATAATAATTTTTTTTTTACCATATGAAACTATTTAAATCAAGAAAAGTTAAGCAATTTAAAAACTTTTCAAAGTTTTCTTCTTATAACAATATCCTCAAAGCCTATGTCATTCACAGTATGAAGTTAATTAACCTAAATAATCTAAACAAAATAACTCTTAAAACACTGAAGAAAAGTTAAAAAAATAAAATATTTACAGAAACTTGAACTGATTGGAGAATCCAGGAGACAGACAGAAGAATTTCTTCTCAGTTCTGTATCCATCTTTTCTTGTGCAGTTTTTGCATAGTTTATTTGATAAAAAAATTACCATAATGTTAGTTTTTTTTGTAAATATGAAATGTGAGAGGTGACATTTGTCATAGAAGAAGTGAGTGATATACATGCACTGACAAAGAATGAAAAAGTGAGAAAAAAATTATACGTAGAAGTTTATTGGTTTATATAAAGTTCACCTGCACTGTACAGGTAAATGAAGTATATATTATATGGTGTCAGTATCTTTATTCGATGCACATGTAACTTTCTAAAGTAATTTTAGTACAATTTTCATTCACAACTACACCATAGCTAAGTAGCTACCTACCATCTCTTACTACCTATGTCAATAATTCATTCACTTCATATCAAAATAATCACAATATTTTATAATATGTTGTGTTTTACTAAGGAAAATTAATACAATTTTAGTTATATCAAGATGTTGAAGATTCGCCGATTTTATAAGGTTGAGTTAGGTTTAAAGTTTACTTCTTAATATAGTATTAGAGTTATTTTTGAATATATTTTAACGATTATTCAGCTTATCAGATCACCCACCGCTATCAGATCATTATTAGACCACCCATTTTTTTTATCAGTAATAAGAATTGAATAACAGGAACCACTTAAAGAGTGGTTCAACCTTTATACATACCTATGTAATATGTTATAAGCTGGTTTTGATGAGACGAAGTTTGCACCCACTTATATACTATGGAATATTATAATTTTTAGCCGATGCGAAATATCCAACTAGATCAATGATTAGCTTAACATTAAAATAAATAATATCTAATTTAGTTAATATAATAATAATTATTTTTAAATTAGTTTTGTTTAATGATTTTTCTAGTATTAAAGATTTATTTCACGTTTCTATTGAGCTTGTGGTAAAGCTAGTTAGCGCTTGGTTTGGTTGGTCTTTTGACCGGCGGTTTTGGGTGTTTAGGAGTTAAATTGTATGTGTGTTTGTAAAAGGGTTGGACCACCCCTGAAGTGGTTCTCATTTATTGATTTTTTATTACTGATAAAAAAAAAAATTGATCTTGTGGTAGGTTATTTGTTTTTTTCTGCTCTAAAACCTGATATGTTTATCTGTTCTAAAAAGATTAACCTATAGTAAACTTTACAAGCTTATGTGATGGTATTTTTTAGGTACTAGGTTTATTTTTTTAATATAAATTTTGAAATATCTCTTAAGTATTTTTTTTATTTAATTGTGGATGAAAATAAAATAAATGTGAAAGTGCAGAATATGATCTCTTGGTAGTTGCAAGCAAAGAAAAATATCTCTGTTGGTGCTCTCTTGGGTGTTGAGACACCACAGTTATTGCACTACAAAAGGATACAATAAATGTCACATTCTATTAATACTCAAATACTCCTTCACTTCTCATTAAAAAGGTATATATTTTTTCTCAAATATAATTTTTTAAAATTATTTTACATCATAATTTTTCTTCAAAATCTTAATTTCAATTATATTTCACTTGATATTTAATGAGAAGGATATTTCAGAAAAATAACATCAAATTTAATGCAATTAACTAGTTTTCTTAATATGTTTGAATTTTTTTTTATAATAAATGAGAAAGAAAGGGTACGCATTATTTCAAATTTAGTTAATAATTTAAATTTGAATTTTACAGAAGTATTTTTATTATTTTAGAAAATAACTATTGTTTAAGTTTTATAAACAATACAAAAGTAAAAATAAATATGTTGTTTATTGTAATAATTTTATTAAAATGACACACTCTCTCTCAATAAATACCTTAATTTTATTTATTCTAAATATAAATATTAATAAAATTTATTTAAGAGCAACTTTAAGATAAAAATAACATTTCACTAAATTTTGACATTTTCCATGATTTCTACTACCCATTTCAATAAAATCATCTTTGATAAGAGATGTAATGTATTTTATATTACATCTATCTCAAATTATCTAGAATTTAAGTAAGATCTAAAATATTTTAATAATAAAATTTAAAATAAATAGAAAATGAAATTTATGAATAGGAATTATATGTTTTTTTTTCTTAATTCATTTTAAATCCTTAGTTTATTTTTTTTCTCTTTCTTTTTTTTCTAACTTTAAATAAGATTATGATAGTAGAATACTGGCCAAATTGAGATTCCGAGGAGTTGAAAGAGTAAGATAGTATTGGACCAACTAGATTCTAGTTTTGGTATGTTTATTCAACCTTGTGGATGTTTAAAGTTCTTTTTTTCTTTCTTTTATGGAATAATTTGTTAAGAGGGAATGTTACTAGTGCATAATTGATTTTTTTTTTGAAAGATTACCTGAATTATGGATTGTTGAAGAGATTTTTAAAGGATTGTTAGATAGGGACACACTTCAAGTCAAATAAAGGAAAGACGTGGGGTTTTGGTTGATAGCAACCTTTATAGTTTTTGCAGGATGGCAGTGGAGTCAATAAAACATATGTTTTTTGAATACAGGATTGTTTGGCTAGTCTGGAATCAGTGTTATGCATGGATGGGGATAGCGTTAGTTGATAATGTTGATCTAGTTTCTCACTTCTTGCATTTTAATTTATTAAATGCTCTTGTCCAGGTAAATGTTGTTTGGAGTAGTGTTTGGATTGTTGTAGTTAGTGAAATCTAAAAGAACTTGAATAAACATATTTTTCAAGGTGGAGTGATCGACCTTTTAGAATTGTTCACTTTGGCACAATTAAAGGTTTGGTCTTGGGTAACATCTAAAACTATTTCTGCTCGTTTTACTTACTCTGAGTAGTGCATTGATCATGTGGCTTGTATGTTTTCAATTAAGTGAGCTTTTGTGAGATTTACTCCTTTGGTTGGGTTGTTTGTTGTTCTAAGTTTGTGAGGGTTAGGTTGTTTAGAAGGGATTTGGGGAATTGTTGTGTTATAGTTTGTATAAGGGTTGGGTCACCCCTAAAGTGGTTCATATTTATTTATTTTTTCTTGTCGATAAAAAAAAGGGAAACAAATACTTCGTCTTAATCATATTTTGGTAGTTTTGATAAGTGATATTTGTTGATGATATAGTATATGATTGTAAAATGAGGAAGTATCTATCTACATGAGAGTGAAGAAATATTGAATATGGATGAGAAAGAATAAATTTGATAGGTTAACGACGTTGAGAATTTCATGTGTAATACATGTTTACGTTGTTTTTGGGTTAAATATCGCTCAAGCAACATGTTGTTGTGAGTCTAAAGTGTTATGCAATCATTGTATTAACAATTTTATTCACTTAAGCGATGTGCTAGTCACTCAAGTGATGTGCTGAGCTTAAGACGATTTTCTATCCTTTGGAAGCATATCGCTTAAGCATTGGAAAAAACACTGATAAAGTGATATGACATGTGACTTAAGAGTTATTTTGAATACTTATGCATGGTAGAGGTGTTGTACATGTATCTTGAATGTGTGATAGTGAATGACTTGTTGCATGAGTACTTAAGCATTGATTGGATGCTCAAGCATCCTAATTTTGTGGATGAGTCTTTTAGAACTTGTTTAATCATTTTCATAAAGCAATTGCTATAAGGACCAAATAAATTATGTTTAAGAGTAGAAGTTATTTTAATAGGATGAAGTATGAATATTTTATTAATTAAGTTAAAAGACTTATAAATAGAAGAACATAACCATTCTAACTTCATTTTATAAAAAAGCCTCTCTAAAACTTGTACTCTTTATCTTGTCTCTAAGATTTTGGGTTGATCATTCATTCTTTCGAGATTCAAAACATACCCTTGCAAAGTTAACAAAAAATAAAAGATATCTATTCGATCAAAATTTTGTTTAGAGTAAGTCACTCCATCCCTTTTTCCCTTGGATTCTTTGCACATGAGTGATTTACATGCCTAGGGAGACGTGTTGCATGTGGCGTATGCAGAGATGAAAATAAAGTCATAGTGATATCTTTGGTTTGATGTTTAAGGTTCTTATAGTGGACAAGTTTGGGTATATTGAATATGACTTATTGGAGTTTAGCTGAAATAACTTGTTGTCAGGTAAGAGTAATTAGTTAAATGTTTGATAAAACCCTATTGTAAAAAATTTGAATGCTTAATTTTGTCTTGGTCACATTATTTATATTTTATGTAGGGATGTTGCGTGATTGAAGATTTTTTGATGATGAGTTGTGTTGATTTATATTGTTAATTAAAGTTCTTTTGAATCGAGTTAGAAAATATTGGATGAAACCATGTTGAATTGTTCATTGCAATAAAATGACCAATTTAAGAGACAAACAAATAATTAGTTACTATATTTAATAAATTAGATATTATTTTAGAGACAAAAAATTATTAATATCTAAAATAAATTTTAAATTTATAAACTAATTTTTAAGTTTGTATCTAATTAACTAATTGGTAGGTAAATAACTACCAAGATTTTAATTCATACTGTTATGAATAAAACGTTTATATTATGCATGACATAATATATAAGAATAATATCAAATAAATTATTTATGAAAAGACTTTAATAAGACATGGAAAAATATTGGAAAATGTATTATCCAGGAAAAATTAACAAAGAATTTGTGTTTGCCGATAATTTTTTAATTATTTATAAATTTTACTTACAAATTGTAGTGACTGATATGAAAAATAAAAAAAACATATTAATTTCTTATCTGTTGGTAATTGAACACAACTTAATATTGTCGATAACTGAGCGTCAATTTCGTCAATAATATTAATAATACTAATGAAAATAATTATGATAATAATAATAATAATTTTCCTACTCTAATAATAATTTGTAATAATAATACAAATAATTTTATTTTGTATGAATATATAACATAAAGAAAATATTAATTTAATAAATTGATGTAATAATATTTTAGTTAATAATAATAATATTAAAATAATCATGCTAATAATTATAATAAAAATATTAATAATTTATGATAATTGTAATGTTAATTTTTTTATTATATATTAGTATATATTAATAATAAAAATATTAATTTAATAATTTGTAATTATAATATTAATAAAGATAATAATTCATATCTTATATATGTAGTCACAATTTTCTCTGGCATCGCAGTGATCTTCACGACATTCTTTTTCTTTTGAGCTCACTTCCTCTTCTATTTCTATGTTTTCGTCTTCATTTTAAGTTATTTAAAAAATAGATTTTGTAGTTAGTGTTTTTAATTCTTCATTTATTCTTCATTTATTTAATTTTCTTTAAACTTACAATTTTAAGTAACTATTTTTCGTCTTATTTTGTGAATTTATTTCTTTTGTCTTTTGTATGGGTTGCTTGTTAGGAGTGGAAGTTTTTTCCATTTTTCATTTTGAATTGTTGATGGTGGACTCTTCTTTTCATAACCATATTGACTATAAAAATTTCCTAATTTTCTAATTTTTTGACTTTAATTTTTTTAATTTTATTTTCTATCTTTATATTATTGCATAGTACTACTACTTTGATTGGTTGGAAATTGAGTATTTTTCCTCATTGTATTTTATTTACTTGTTCTTCATCTTCTTGAATTGTATTTACTTTTGATATTTTAATGGCATCTACCTTCTTAATTATTTTTTCTAGAGTCGAGATAGTGTCTCTTCTTATTTTTAAGTTTCTTAATTCTTGTTTAGAGAACATAAAAAGTTTTATTAAAGATTTTTCTATTCCATAATCATCTTTTGAATTTTCTTTATGAAACGTTTAGTAATTGATTCATATAATTTTAGTAACTAATTAGATAAAAAAAACTATTTATCAATAATAGAAATTAATTTAAAAAATAATAATTTTTTTTTTAATTTTTAAAACAATATCTAATTTAATCACTATAACAATTAATTTTTTTTTCTCTAAAATTAGCTTCTACTAATGAGTGTATAAATAATTTGGTTTGAATTTCAGATTGAAACAAGAACTAATTATACTAAGTAAATATAAATTTTATTTTATAAACAAACTTTACGAGATTGATCAAAATTAAAATTCATTTTCTAATAAATATAGAATTTTTTTAATTATTAGAATGTAATTTTATTTTATTAATTTTCTTAATCTATATGTAAAATATCTTAAACAAGTGATGTTACGAATAAATATGAGAAATTTAATGAGCATGTAGTGTGTGGTACGGGGAAGCGCCAAGTGGCAAAAGTCAACTCTTGAGGGGAATTCTCATCACCCAAATAAAGTCCACCTTCGACTGCTTTTATTTTGACTCAAGAGAATTTATATATAACTAAAAAAATTTATTAAATAGAAATTAATTTTAAAGATAAAAAATAATTAATTATTATAATAATTAAATTAGAGATATTTTAAAGATTAAAAAATTATTATTTTATTAGAAATTTTAGTCATTTTGATAAGAAAAATGAGAAACTTTGGGTTAACTTAAAACAAATAAACCATAGACTCTAGCACATGTATATTAAATACTTATATATTTTTATAAAATTTAACAAGAACAATATTATAAACTAGCGTGAGTTACACTGACATTTAAAATATTATTTAATTAATATGATATCAACTTAGTGTCGTTAACACTCATTTTTATATTAAAATTAAATAATCATTTGATATAATGATTTTCTTAAATAAAAATTGAGTTAAATTATTAAAGTCAAACAAACCAATGTAATGCCTTTTATTTTATTATATTTTCTTATATACAGCCAAACATTTTATATAATAAAAACAAATTATAATATTTTTAAGTTATTCAAAATAATTTTAAATGTGAAAACTAGTGTGAAAACTCAAGAATTATCTCTTGTGGCACTAATAAATTATATATAAAAACTATTAATGAATAAATTTAATAACATATTTTTTTTGAAAGCTATTTTTTTTGTTGAGAAAAACTACATCCAAGTCCTCCCATTGCTAAATTTAACTTCTCTAATCTACTAATTTATTTCTATACATATATTTTTTTATACCCACATACATGAATTTTATATATATTTATAATTTGGCATTATCCACAGTATAGGCATGAAAAAGTTAGAAGAAATTTTAGGTTTTTTTTTTTTATCAGCAAGAAACAATTAAAATAAATCGGCCCACTTAAGAGGTGGTCCAACTCTCATACAAGGTGGATAAGAATGAACAAAAATACATTTCCATCTACACATTTAAAATCATAAAGAATTTTCTACTGTCTTTCCGAACACTACTAACTAAAGAAGAATCATTAAATTGAATATATACTTAGCAAGAATTCTAGACACCAGTCAGAGAACGAAAATTTCACTGATGATATCTTTAAAACGATCCAAGACTAAACCTTAACATGTACCATTGTAAGGTGTCGTGTGACATTTTGCTCATTAACCTAATTTTCCAAAAAGTGATGTTGTATTTGGTGAAGAGAATGAAGTTGTAGGAGGGTGAGCCAGAAGTGTGGTTTGCAAGAGAACATGGTCCATGTGCGACTATTTAAGAGAAGTTGGCAAGTTTCCAAAAATAAACCATTACAGTTCTGGCAGGGAAGCTTTGGTAAAAGGAAAAGATTAGCAAAAATGGTATGCAAACTCTCTCTCACACGCACTCTCTATGCATCAAACCATGGCTAGCCATTTTCATTGGATTCTCAGTGTCCCTCTTTAATTAGTACCCTGCTTTGTGTCACTATGTGTCCTTTACAAGGGAAATGCACTATATCTAGTGCTGTGCCAAGCTTGGATTCTCTTTTAGCCTCATATATGAATGTTAGTGATGTGGTTCGTTTTTTTATTTTATTTTACTTTTATATATATATATATATCTAGCATGTCATGGAGTCATTTTCAAGAAAGTTCCTATAACTTTGGAAAACCCTACAACATTACACACATTTTCTTTCTAATTGTGTTTTATACTTTCATTATGGTTTGAGTCATTTAGTTCTTTTAAAGTTGTTTTAGTTAGTTAAGTACACCTTTCTCAAAAAAAGTAAATTTGATTCTTTTGTCAATTTTCATCTATATATTCTTGTTAGTTGTTGGTTATTAATATTTTTGTTAGTTGTTGATATTTGTAAACACAACACTAATAAATAAATATATGTTAGATCAGAAAAGTAGATTCGAGTGGATGAGTTCTTATTTTTTATATTTAAATATTTAGGAGATTTATGGTAAATACAAGGTAAAATAATTTTAGATATATGGGATTTAGATTTTTTTTTTATAAAATTGACTGAATTTTATGGATTTTTTATATATATGAAATTAGTGTTTGAAAAGAAAAAAATGTGAGTTTTTTTATTTATTTCAAGAAAGAATGTTTTGGTGGGTAAGCTTTACGTTGAAGATTTAGTCTATTCAAGAATTATTTTGAATAGAAAAGAAAAAAAAAGGAAGAAAACCCTAAATTTTGCAAATAAAAGAACTTGTCTAATTAAAAAAATCTTTAGAACAACCTAAGTAGCTTATTTTCTTAATTTTAATTTTTTTACTTGAAATAAAATAAAATAAAATGAAAAACTAGAAGGATTTAATTAACCAAGAAAAGAAGTTGATAACCAAACTTATATATAGTCTATAGTAAATAAAAATAAACTGTTGTTAAAAGTAATGATAAACATAGTATTGATGTTTTTGCACAAATGTGTTAATTACGAAAGGTTTTGAATTTGTTGATTAGAAAATAAAATGTATGATAATTAGGTCACTTAAAATAAATGTACCAACTTGAAAATGGATTTTTGAAGCAAGGCCTTTAGTTTAAGGGCACTTGTCCCCTGCATCTGCCACGGATGTTGTAACCGTTACAAATAATACCCCACTAACATTATACCTAACATTCCATTTTGATGCATGAGATTGCTTATTAGTTCATCAAAATTTCATCATTAGTAGCAGTAAATTGGTTCCACACAACAAGATATTGAAACTAACATTTTATTTACCAATTAACAGTTTTGGTTAATTTTGCTTAGGATTTACTTTATCTAAAGTTCAAATCACCCTTAGCTTTCAAAGCACTACCTTTTGTTTTTTTCTTCCTTTTTCTTTTTCATTCTAGGGTTTTCCATGTTCAGGTAAAATCACAGTACATAAACTAATACTCTTATAATTTGAGTTGATGTAGTTCTGCTAATTTTATTTTATTCTGCTAATTTAAGATTGAATACATTATGATTAAATGCAAAAAGTGTTTTCCTTTAAAAAAAAGTTATAAACTATTAGTGTAAAACGTTTTACAAAATCATCTAATACAAACTACTAAATTTATAATAAATATATTCAGAGAGTCACATTAACCCTAATTACTGAGAAATTCATTGTATAAAACCCTATGAGGATTATAAACTCAAAAGAATAATAGAAAAAAAATGATTAAAAGAAATAATACTTAAGCAAAAGCAACAAAATGAGGAAAGGACCATTTATTGCTATGAGTCAATAATGGACCACACAATTATTTAACAGCATAAAGATTAGTGCATTACTATTGTGGTGGTCCATCATATTTTTTATGTCTTATCTCTAACGATCTCAATCTTCAATATTCTTGTGAG
>Ga0123342_1006281_pt1 | contig 16582 bp, 9 predicted proteins | sample Turbeawhitnodule_FD_89960 | JGI IMG/M metagenome (GOLD analysis project Ga0123342, IMG submission 89960) | Root nodule microbial communities of legume samples collected from Mexico - Turtle bean Mexico white nodule | ecosystem: Host-associated > Plants > Roots > Nodule | place: Mexico: Nepantla... | reverse complement strand
GCCATATCACTTGGAGAAAGGTGGAGGTGAAGATCAAAGTGTCTAACCTAGAGAGACTAGACAAGGGAGTAGAAGCTTGCAATATTTGGCAGCATTTTACTCATAAAATTGATCTTATTAAAAAATGAGCCAAGCACCCCTTTATATAGGCGCAAGTGCCTTGGAGAACAAGGAGCAAGGGTAGGAAGGGGAATACACAAAAGAGCGGCTGCTAGGGTTTTGACTAAAGTCAATGTCGCACCCTAAGAGAAAACTTCTAGAAGCTAGGTTAACTTCTTATCCTAAAAGGCTTTACTCAAGCTACAATGATAAGCACACCCCCTCTATTATGCTAAAGAAACCCTATTTTACTGAAATTACAAATAAAGAAACTAGCTCTCATGGCTTGGGCTTTACTTCTTGTGGTCTTCTTTGAACATATAAAGAAACATTTCTCTACCATCACTAGCAGAGTCCCAATCTTCTTGAATCCTCTTTGCCAAGACCTAGTTGTTGGGCTTGAACTAGGGTCTGAGCTTGGGCCTCTTCCATCACCTCTTATGGTGGTCCTTCGATTGGTAGATTCGGATGTAAAACCCGCAATGAGATTTATATATGAGGAGATGGATTGTGGCAAAGAGAAGATTAAAAGCAACTTTAGTAATATCAAGAAAAGGTAACATTTCTAACTTTTTCCATTTTAAATTCAAATACTTATTTATTTGTGTAATTATTTCTAATATAACATAATTGGTACGTAGTTATGAACCTGTTTGGAAAATCATTGATCAGAGGTGGAATAATCAACTTCATAGTCCTTTGCATGCAACTGCCTATTACCTAAACCCCCAATTACACTATAAACCAAACTTTAGAAATGATGATGTTGAGGTTAAGGAGGGGTTGTACATATGCATGAAAATATTGGTTAAAGATGTTGCAGAAAGGACAAAAATCAATTTGCAACTTACTGATTTTCACTATTCAAGAGGAACATTTTCTTTGGAAAATGCAAAGGTGAGTAGGAAAGGTATGTTACCTGGAGATTGGTGGGAGATGTTTGGGGATAGAACTCCAGAACTAAAGAGGTTTGTTGTTCGAGTTTTGAGTTTAACTTGTAGTTCTTCAAGGTTGAGCGTAATTGGAGCTCATTTGAAATGGTAATTCATGTTCTTGAAGTTATTTAAGGTTTTTCTTGATTTGATTTATATATTGAAAAAAATTTCATATTTAATTATAGGTTCATACTAAAAGAAGAAATTGTTTGCACTAGAAGAAAATGAATGACTTGGTTTATGTAATGTATAACTCGAAGTTGAGAAACAAACAAATTAGAAGATTTGTTGCTCTCCCATTTGAAGACATTGAATCAATAATGAATGGATAACTGAAGAAGGAGATGAAGTTGTTGAGCTTGAGCAAACTCAAGTTGAAGGTGATGGTGTGAATGTTGACTTAGCTGGAGGAACAAGTTTAAATGATTCAATTCTAGATGCAACTGATTTTGATAATATAGTTTTTGATGATGATGTTGATGTGATGAAGGTGATGATGAAGATGGTGATGAAGATGATGATGGAGATGATCATGAAGATCTTGGAGATGATTTCCTTAGAGGATTAGATGAATGAGACTTTTAAACTTGATAACATTTGTGTTGATTTAGTTATTTTGTTGGTGTATGAACTTCTTTATTTCAATATTATGGAATTGGTATCATGAATTATTATTTTTTTGTTAAAATTTTATGTGAAGTAGACTCTTACGAGTCTATGAGTCGGTTTTACGAGTCGGGTTTACAAGGCTCCCACAAGTCTGAGTAGACTCTCGAGTCTGGTAACCTTGCCTGCAGATGACTCCGGAGCAATACCCTTCCCGCGATCCATGATAAAACCTAATAAAAAATATTGAACTTTTACAATAAAATAAATAGTTCCATACGTAAATATTAATAAAGGTGGATGTCAACATTAAATCATGAAATTGTTCTTACAACAATATAAATATAAGTTTACGGATGTTACGTAAAATTAATTATTACAATAACCTGTCCATATTTTCTATAGTATCCCTAATTTGTGACCCGAGCCTGTAGTCATTTTCACGAATTTGTGAGTGTGACACATCTATATCTCCTTGCATCAAGTTACGATCAACTTCTTCCAACAAAGACTCATCATTATTCATCATCCGAAGAAAGTTATGAAGAATACAATATGCTAAAACAATATCGATCATAATGTTCATAGAGTAATGATGCATTCCGCTACTGATAATTGGGAATCGTTTTTTAGGACTCCAAATGTTCTTTCGATAACAGTTTATGTGATAACATATGCTTTAAGTTAATATGTCACTGTCTCATTTAATGTGAGCTAACACTTACTTCAAGCAAGAGAGGAGAAACATTAGTCGTTTGGAGAAAAAAACGTTTTAAATAAAATATGTTTTGTTGCTTAAATAAAAACCAATGGGAGATTTGAATTATTAGTCATTTGAAGAAAGAAAAAATTGCTTCAAAGCAATTCGTTTAAATATGATATTTTTTCGCTTAATTAGTGAAAAATAATAAATTTGTGTGTTTTGTTTATTTGTGCTTATTGACTTGTCAGCCTACGACAAAGATATGCCAACTTTAGTAATCTATTAATTAAAATTTCAATTAAAATAATATATATAATCTAGCATTAATACTAATACTAGTAATAAATATTAAAAAAAAACTATAATGTTTTATATTTACTAATATTGTGATTATAAAATTCAATAATTATTCATCATCATGTTCTTCTGTTTGGGAGAAGATTGGACTTGCACGGGAAGAGATAAGATTGATGAAGACATTTGACTTAGTGTAAAATTAAGCATAAATTATATCATTTATTTTAAAAAATGTGATTTTTCTTAAGAGATAATTATTGTGTCATTCAAGCTTTTATTTTCTTCAATTAAGTTTGACATAAGATGTCTCATGTGTTCATATTCACCTTATGCAATGACATTTGAAGAACTTATAAAAATAAATAAAGTAGGTTTGAATTTTTCATCTGTTCAGCATAAGCCATAGACTCATCCCATTTTGTCCATTCATGCAACACATAGTCAAGGATGTTATTATGTTAGCACTATTCATTCAATGGTAAGTGTATCATGTCACAATAATAAATAGTAAGTAGTTATTGTTCTTCCAAAAGACTTGTGCGGGTAATAATTGCAATTGATATAACTAATTTAGACAAAATAATATTTTCATTAATTGTGTTGACGTTCAAAAAATATAAAACTATGAAAAAATAAAAAACTTTATTTGGGATTTATCAAACACTTAGAATGCAAAATAATTAAGAAATGATATAGCATGTTATTGTTAGGATTCGACTTCACCAAACATAATATATCACTCAACTTCTTTCTACTTTAATGTTAAAGTTAGCCCACAAGTATACTCAAATCATAATTAGTAGAATAAGGCTAAGTTTTCCTATTAAAAGTCAATTTTTTGAACACTTAATAAGTAAACTTGTTTTAAGAACAATAGTTTAAGAAAATTAATGAATGAAGTTTTATTCCTAAAATCAAGTTTCATTAAGTATTTTGATCCAGTTCTAAATTACAAAAGATATTTTTCGATGTTCAATGAGTCAAATATTCATAGCAAGCTATGAATGATCAAATCACAATAAGCATTAAGCACAACAACAAAACACTAATATTGAATGAGAAGACATATTCTTGTAAATACTATTTAGTATTCTTTGTAATTTTTAATATTCTTTATAATATATATTTTATATTAAACTAGTTAATATCGTTACTTAATAGCTCTAATTATTTTATCTATTTTATAACATTGAATTATATTAATACTCTTTGGTGTAATTTGTCTTCAAATAAATACAATCACGGAATTATTATTTTTTATTCTCCATGTGTAATTTGTCCCATTCCACAACAATAAACTAATTAATGGCCTCTTGAGCCTATTTTAGTTATGTGTCATCTTCCCAAATCACATTACATAATTACAGCATATGCTTGAGGGTGTGTTCATGAATGAGGATATCCAAAGTAACTACAACACTATATAAGGACAAAATACTCTTTGTATGTATCCTACCTAACTAATAAAATATATGATTATTCCTTTTTTTCAGGATCTATGTATACTAAAATACTTTATTTGCATGACTGAGAGAGCATAATGCTTGCGCTTTCACTTATCTTAGCTCTATTCCTCTTCATCTCCCTCCCTCCTTCAACATCTAGCCTCACTCCAAACAGCATTGGCCTTTCATCTTCTTCCTTCTCTTTTGCATCTGATGAATATTTGGCCACCAAATCAAGCAGTTCCTTACACTTTCTTTTCATGCTTCTGAGCTCAGAGTTCAGCACTCCATTCTCCTTCTTAAGCCTCTTGTTTTCATCTACCAGAGTAGTGTAGCCAGAAGATGATGAAGTTGATGAGGACCTTTGATCTTCATCAGAATCTTGAGGTGTGCCTTGGTTTGGTACATTAGGTTGTTGCTTGTTGGTCCAAGCTTTTCTTCGCCGAATCTCATATAGCTGTTCTCTTTCACCTTTCTTGAACCTGTCATTGAAAAACTCCCATCTACTTGTTGCAACTTTACGAAAGCCCTGCAATGTAATTCTTTGTTAGTTTTGGTGTCAACTTTCAAAGGAAAATATGTAATTTAATATGGACCAAAATCCAAATCACAGATGTCAAGAAGAAGCTATAATAATTCAAGTAGGTCTTAAACACATACATTGAATTTCATCATTTTGTAGGTAAACCTTATTATAACTTGTCAACTCATTTTTGGTAAGAAATTAAGAAATGAACTTATGATGAATAATCCCTTTATGAATAATTTTTTTTTAAAATGTTTTATGATCTTTTGATTGTTGTTATTTTAAGGAATATGTGTTACTAAGTCATGCACGGCTTCACGGCCACTAAAATTGAATTTTGTTAGTGCTTGTCTTGAAAAGTTTGATTAGTATAGGTATAAACTCTGACCAGACACATCAAACCAATATGTGTATGCCGTAAACAGGGTAAGAATTCAAAATAAACAAACAAACATAGCAGTATGATCACATTCATATCAGTAATTATGCTTTCATTCAGTGATTTTATTCTTTTCTTGAAGACTTCGCTCAAAAACAGCCATACATGAAACAATTATATTATTTTTACATATATTTCATAATTTATCTTTCTTTATTCTTTTACTTTATTTTATGTTATTTTTTCTCAAATTGTTAAAGTTGTTAAAGGTCGGAACAAATGGAATTATTTTGAAACGAAAATTTTCCACTGAGAAAAATAAAATATCTTCCTTCCATCTAGTCTTAATTAAATGAGAAACTTAACATCAGGTTTTTCCTTCCTTCCTAATAAAAGAAGAATAGTGTAATCTAATTAAAGCCTAAGCTAGGTCAAACAAATATCGGTAACCAGTTCCATCAACACAAGAAAACTTGAGCTGTTATTTTCTTGTTATTTGCGAAATTTTCAATTCATTTAAACCAACAACATACATATGTTTAAAGCGAGAAATATTGAGCTGTAATTACCATAATTTTAACTTTAAAATTTTCATAAATACAACTTACTCTATAAAATACGTAATTTAATTAAGGTCAAGTTGTTAAAATATAGTAAAACTAAACTATACCAAGTAAATTGTGTCATCAATTTTTCTGGTGAATGTGTTTTGCTCTATTTCTTCTCAAATCATCAAAACTTACAACAAGACATCAAATAAAAAAAAAAACTGAAATCATGTAATTACTAATTATATGCTAGATAGAGAGTGAGTTAATTCATGGTGTTACGTACGTAAGTATTTAGCTGGCGTACAAAGCTAGAGAAGTTGCTGTGCTTGAAAAGTGTCGGGAGGAGATCACGAGCAAACTCCGCCGGCTGCCACACCACAAACGCCGTTCCGTCGGCATTCCACGACACGACGGCGTCGGTGGCCGGATCTTCCACAAGCATGTAGGTCTTCAACAAAAATGGAGGTGGACTGCACTTCCTTCCACATTCCAACAACAACCCTTTATCACTTGATGCTTCCATTTTGTTTTATTCTTCTTTGGGTGTCTTGTATATTTGTCAAAAATATATATTTTGGTTTGTTTTGTGAGGAAGAAGAAGAAGAAGAAGAAGAAGAAGAAGAAGAAGAAGAAGAAAAAGAGGAAGAAGAGAAAGATGGATATTCAACAAGGTTGATAAGAGGAGAAGAGAAGAAGGGCAGTTAAGAACTCCCAACCCCAACAATAGAAACCCAACACGACTCCACAGTTCATGAGAATTGCAAGACCTTGATTGATTTTCCTTCTTTCTCTTCTTTCTCTCCCTAGCTAGCAAACCTTTCTCTCAATCAATAAATAGTTGAAACGTAAGAACTAAGCCTACCCTATTTCTTTATACATATATATAGGGACATTCCAGCCTTCATGCCATGCATTTTCTTTTACCTTATAGTTAAAAATAATGCACAACCAATAACATAATTACATATATCATTTTTGACTAACTTCATTAAACAATTCAGACAAACACCACCCCATTATAAAAGGCGTTGTTCAAATTTTGAATGGAGAAGATGAACTTCTGCACGTGGGAGTGTTTGGTGGGATTGTCTCAATGTACCATTTTTTCTACGAAAATTAATGTTAGTTTATGCATTTAGGTGTGCTGATTTTTTCTTTTCTTCATTCTTTATTTTTTATATATATATGTTGTTTCATTATTATTATGTGTCTTTCGTGCAAATTCCTCCATCACTGGCAGTTGGGTACTTGGGTTTGATTTCTTCATCCAAAGTGATATAATCCTTTGAGGATTTTCCATGAAAGGAAGCGACCTGGTTTGACTTTGTGTGCAATTCCAGAAGCAATTTTTCTTCCATTCATATCTCATATGCTTCTGTCTTCTATAAAGCTAGCCGCGTGCAGAACAAAATTATATTGACTATGACACAATATTATTTAATCTTGAATATGGTGACGTTCTTTTTGGTTTGAAATATAGAAAAGTTCCAAGCTACAAGATTCATCTTCATGCTTTCTGTCCCTCTCCCAATATCACTATCATACATCAATATCAACTTACAAAATTGCGTGCAGGAGGAACTTTTATTCTGTGAGTTACTACTCTACTCACACACGCAACTATTTAATATATAGATATCATTTTTTAAATAATTTTTTAGATATGACTTTGAAACTTGTTATTGTTTTTATCTTATGTTACAATTATAATAAAATTGTTTAAGAAAAAGTCTTTATCAGTATATTTGAATTAAATTCTTACTTTGTTTATAAAAATAAGGGACAAAGTGTACATTTCAGGTGTTTCATAAAAACTTTTCTTGAAAAATTAGTAAAAATAATAAATATTATTCCCGAATAAACTAATTCAAAGTTTCAAACACTCAAAATTTCTTTATATTCGCCAAGTTAAAAGGTCGTGCAATATATTAATTGTTTGATTACTTCAAATTTTGGCATAACAGAACTTATAAAATGTTTTTAAAAGTTAATTTATGCTTCAGTAGGCAAAACTAATAATTCAGCAGAATTGATAAAATATTTCATAATAATATTTTTATAGTAATGTTGCACTTTTATTCTTAAAAAGATTATGATATATCCACAATCCTCTTATCTTAGATAACCATCTCACAACTATTTTTATTAAATTCTTTTATTAAATATTTAATTTTATATTTTATATTAAAAACTAGTTATTTAGGAAAAGGTACTTGACAAACTTTCTTTTTTCCTTCTTAAAACATTATCTACTCAAAACCAATGAACTTGGATGCAGACAAAAAGAGTACTGAATAGCGTTGCTTTTTTGCTGCAATTGGTTTGGCCACAGACCATTAACTAGCAAACAAAACAATTGGTTTGGTCAATAATTTATTGGAAGGAAGCAACCCATGAAAAAAGATAAAGCTATTATTCTTGTTCTTACAATCACAATATTGATGGGAGAGGGGTGATAAATAATTTTTTTTTCTTGGTTGGTTCACCATAATTAATTTAGTTTCATATTCTTTTACAAGTTTAGATTTTGAAATATAAGTATTATTTTTGTTAATATATTTAAAATGTTTTAAATCATCTTTTCTTTTTCAAATGTTTTCCAATATATTGAAAGGGAGTAAGAGTGAAGCAAAACTCGTCTCTAAGAAACCCAAATACTTAAAAAAAAAAACAATTTTAAATAGATTTTCTATCAAAAAGTCAAAATCTTCATTAGGCAGAAGAAATTAAATATGAAACTGCTGATAATTCATCATGTAATGTGAATTAAAGACCCAACAATAATTACTCCTAACAGAAGTATATTTATCAACAAGGTGGAGAATTTGAATCCTAAAACTGACTTTTAGATACGATTTTAGTGCTCAGTTGGGTTTAAAGAAGACACAAAATAGGATGAACAGAAATAAAATTCGATTAAATAAATGAGTGTGAGATTTTTTAATTAGAATAATATAATAATTTAATTAAAGTGAACTGATGCATATTTTTAAATTATTATTCCATTATATATTATTATTATTATTATTTTATTATGCATAATAAAATTCTTAAATTTTATAAAAAAAATAAAAGTTGCAGTTAACATAATTTTTATATGGTACAATATAAAAATATTTACAAAATTAGACTCAAATTTGTGAGTGGATTTATGTCTATGTTACATGTTTAGATAATTCCATTACATTAATATTTTTGTAAATCTAATTTACCGTAAATTATTAAAGAAGAAAAATTTAAATGTATGAAAAAAAAAACATATAGCTTTCTTGACTGCAAATGCATTGCCTTTTCTTAACTCATTAATTTGGGTTCTTTCATTTAATTATTGGATGTTCATTGATCATGTTTAATTTCAAGACGTCTCATAATTAATTGTCTAGGAATTTACAGTTGTTGTTAGAAACTAATAGCAAATATCTACACAAACCTATTTTAATAAGAAAAATATTAGTTTTTCTTTTGTACATACATAAAAGACAATGATTATCATTGAGAATAAAAGTAAAACAATTGAGTTTAGGAGTTTCAAGTAAAATATAAATAATTAATAAATCCCAAATTATAAAAATAATAAGATATAGTAAACAAGTATTTTATGTTTAAAATTAAAAGTTTAAATTGATATAAAAAAAATGGTGTTTATTATGTAAATAGGTATGGAGGTTAACACAAAAGTGGTGGGAATAAGAAATATTGTAATAGAGTGATGGCATGAATGTTTGGAATGAAAATGATATTAGATGCGTGTATTTACTTCACATTCAGCTGTCCTCGTGTTAAGAAAACATTGAAGACTTTGTTTCCTTTTTCCGTTTGAGTGATTCGTATCTAAGGTGCTCACAATCTAATACCACCTACCATAACTTTCAAGAACCTGTTTACCTAATTTTTTTTCTAAGGTCACATCATATCCATATACTTTTATTACGAACTTCTATATCTCATATTTTTTGAAATTTCTATATTTTTTATTGTTGTTATGACTTTAAAATATTTATATACAAATTATTACTAAGAAAACAATCAATTAACTTCCACGCATGTGCATAATATAGATGCACTTTTAGTCAGTCAAACCCACGCAAAACACAAAGTAATTTTTTGTGGGTTGTCCAACGTATTTTTATTTTATTTTTATCCTAAACCATAACAAGCATAGATAGAAATTTAAAAAAAAAACACTTAATTTAAACTGTGTGCAAATAATAGAAAAAAATATTTTATGTGGAAACGCATAGTAATATTTTAATATTTAAATTTTAAAATTTATTGATTTTATATTTATTTAATGTATAATATGGTAATAAATATTTTAATTTTTAATTGTTTATTGTATTCATTTTAAATTTATCTTTTTAATATTATAATAATTTTTTTAGTTTTAATAAATTTGATATATGTTAGTTAAATTAAATTGATTAACGTATTTGATTTTAAATTATTTAAAGAAATTATCTTAAAAAATTTAGAAAGAATTCAAAAATGTTAAAAAATAATAATTGAGTAAAAGAAAAAATGTACTTAAATTTTATAAATGTTATATAAAATACTTTAGTTTTTTTAAAATTAATTATTTTAATTTAATTTAATTTATAATATTATAATAAGTATTTAGATTTTGATATAAATTAGTTAAATTAAATTTCTTAAATTGATTAAGTGTTTAATTTAAAAATTATTTAAATAAATTATCTCATAAAGTTTATAAAGAATTGAAAAATGTAGAAAAATAATTTTTGAGTAAAAAAATACATATTTAAATTTTGTAAATATTATGTAAAATATACATAAAGTTAGGAATATGAATTTAAAATGAAGTAATTAATGAATGTAAATTGTAATGGATGTATTTAAAATAGAGAATCAATTTATCTTAAAATCTGAAAGTAAAGTTAAGAAAATAAAAACTGAGATAAAACTTTTTATTGATAACTTAAATAAATTTGAATGTCATATTTGTGTAATGGTTAGATGAACTGGTGATTTTACTTTGATAGTCATTGTGATTTAAAAAATGTTATTTGTCATAAATAAAGTATAAGATCATTTTAAAGATATATCAAGAATATTTATGATAGAAACATATATATTAAGACTAAGCGTGTGAGTAAGTAACTTATTCTTAATTCTTAAATTACCCTAAACTTGACCACATGTTCTATAAATGTAATTGTTATAGTTATTGAATATGATCTCCAAAAAAAATTTATGTTTTCCAACTGAAACACATAATAATATAATAAGTTTTGAGTTATGAGATGACTCATGTGCAATATTCCATATAAGTGTGTTAATAAAGTTTTCCAATGCACTAAATAACAGATTCATCGATTTAGGTTATTTTATTGTATGTCATTGACCTCGTATTAAAGAACATAAATGTTGTACCATGTAAAACAATTCTCATTGCATGAATAATAGGTCTTTGACATAGTAATTTTAGTAGACTTAGTTCTTAATAAATGAAACATATATACCTCCATTTCAATTGAGTCTGGTATAGAATGAATTTAGAATCATGGAATAAAGTTATTTTGGATTATAAGTTCATAACCCTAGTTCATTGACATTTTGGGTGGAGCATATATGTACTTGTGTTTTTTTTTATTGCATTTAATAAGGTAAGAGTTGAACTAAGAGTTTCATAAGCAATTTCAATAATAGGGTTCATTATATTTGTGATAGAAATTTAATTATGTATTTATTTTTGTTTAAGCTATGCGTGGAAGGTGGCCGACGCATAATCTACCTATTTAACAAAATTTTCGTAGTGTGGCCCATTCAAGTTTTCCTCAAATTCAAAAAACCTAAATTGATTTTCCTTGTCTTTCACTCTGCCACTGCTGCACTCCACCCTCCACCACTGCTGCATTCCACTGTTGCACTCACTCCACCGCTGCACTGTAGTGTATTTTTGCCGTCAGCATTCCACCGTCATCATCAACACTTCACTCTGTCATTACAGTTTTGGTCGTCGTTCACTGTCCCGTCGTCTACTGCAGTGGTTATTTTCTGTTCTCATATTTTGGTCTTTCATTTTTGCTTTTTCTCCATTTGCAATCCCCCTCAAAGTCTTTTTCTTATTTTTCATTTCAGATCTTGTCTTCTTCACGTCTCTTTTTTAGCAACATCTCCTGCTTCACAAGTTGGATAGGTAAAGTTTTAAAATTTTAATTTTTTTAATTAATTTTATTGTTCTGTTGCACTTGTGGTCTCTGTTGGGCTATGTGTTGATCTGTGAATATTGCATGCGGTGTGAATGGACATTATGATGAGACTAAAATTTTAAAATTTTAAAACAAGTTAATGGACATATTTTGTGAACTTTTTTAAATTTGTATGCAAACTGTTCATATGGACACTGTTAATATGAATTTTTTGGTTAATTTTGTTATGGAATGAGAATGAAGTTAAAGTTTGAGTTTAATAAGTGATAGAATATGGCTGAAAATTTTGGAGAATTAAATAATAAAATTTTACGTAATTAATAAAAGGATATGTAATTAATAAAAAAATATCATAATTTGTTTTGGAAAAAAGTTTATTACCATTTAGAAATCATTTAGGAAATTGTGTTTTTAATTTTTTTCATTAAATATCTTGTAATAATGTACTTAGTATGTGAGATCAAAAGTATACACACTTGGAAGATGATATGAAGGTTATAAAGGAAAAACTTATATAAATGGAACGTGACAAAAATGTTTTTAATAGCACAACTCAATTCGATCATGAGTATGATCCAGAGCAGGATGACCAATTTGTCCCTTAAAGTGCATCTTAGACTGTATGTTTAATTATTTGACATTTTTATTATATACTAAGTATTTTAATCATTTCATTTATTTATTAATATTTTTTTTGTATCTTTTACAGGTTTTCATAGATCACATCACTATGGGATTCATTTTATATTTTCATAGACATTCTTTTATGTAATTGAATTATCTAACATTTTAAATTTTAGTGCTTTTAGTTAAATTTGTAAAGTACAATTTTAATTTTAAGTTTTGTTTTAAGTATTCATATCCATATTGAATATTTGAATGGATCAAATACTTTTGTTTAACTATTTGAATTATTTTTGTATTGTGGATGTGGTGTGAATGATAATAATTTGTCTGAATGTGATTTGGTTGGTATTTATTGTTTACAGGGTATACTGGCTAGAACAAAAAATAATTTTTTTTCATCCCATTTATGCGTCGGCTTTTGGCCCACGCCAACTTTTATTTTTTTATATTAATTAATATGTGTGTCAGCTTTTGTGTGGGCTCCATGCAAAGTCTGATACCAATTTTTTTTTTCAATTCGTCGGACAAATCAACGCATAGGCGACGCTTAAAATTTGCGTTGGTTTGGCCCACGCATAAGCCGCCGCAATTGCGTCACTTTTACGTCGGCCTCATTGACGAAATTTGCGTATGTTTTGCGTGGACTTGGCCCACGCAATGTGCGTTGCATTCCTTGACCAACGATAATTTTCATTTGTTTCCAAGATTTTTTCATGGGATTGTTGGCCCACGTAAATCCGACTATTATGCGTCTATTTTTGCCCTGTTTCGTTCATTTTTGACCCACGAAACATTATGTTTTTCTTGTAATGTATATTGATAAATTTTGAACTAGTATATTAGGTATTTTTTAAAAAAAAAACAAAAGGAGGTAAGTAATGAACACACTATTTTTTTTTTTTTAGAATTCTCCTATATATGTATTTTTTTCATCACTACCATTTATATATAATAATGAAAATAATTCTTTTCAGATGTGTAACTTACAATATTAAAATTTATCATCTATATGTAATAATTAAAATAATTATTTTCACATGTATAACTTACAATTACAATTTATATTTAGTGCAATAATCATAGAACATTATAAGATTTTCCTATAACACTATTTTAGTGTCAATAGCAACAAAATATTATCAACAGTGAAGTTCTAATGTTATTATTAGTACAAAATAACAACATAATAACTCGTAATTAAAATAAAAAATAAAAATAAAAACAAAAATAAATCATTATAAGAAAAATAATTTTAACGGGGTTTATTTTTACATTATTTAGGGTTAAAACCTCTATTAAGTCATTTACCTAGGATTGTAGTTTCCCCCGCTAAACCATCTCTAGGCAACGTGTTCCCCATAATTTTTTAAACCTCAGAAAAAGTCTTTCAAAACCCCTATTAAATACCATGAGTTTAAGAACCTCCGTAAAATACCATGAGTTTCAAAACCTCCATAAAATACCATGGGTTTCAAAACCTCCGTTAAATATCATGGGTTTCAAAATCTCCGTAAAATACCATGGGTTCAAGAACCACCATAAAATGACTTGCCATTTGAAATAATCTTCAACCTCATTTTCCACCATCTCTCACGATCCTCCTAACTTCTCTCTTCCACTGTAGATACACAGTTCTCCGACACAGGCTTAATGGTTGCCGATGGCAGTCCTAGCAAGGAATCACAATTCAACCACACTTATGTGTATTATATCTAATGAGAAGAGACACTAAATAAGGCACTATCTTCTTCTTACTTCCATATTGTTTCTTCCATCACCTTACTGCCCCAACTTGGGTCACAAGCCACTATTACCTAGCTCGACAACAACTGGTGTTTATCACTGCTTTATATATCCTAAATAATTGCATTATCTGTCAGATGTGAACTTCAAAGCCATGTGTGTTATTGGTTAAAGGTTGCAAGATCATATCGCAAGGAGAAATTAACTTTATTACTTCTCACTTTCACAGTGAATTAATTATTAGATGCATTTTAAAATAAAGACCTTAATTTAAATATTTCAAAATTATGAGAATTAAATATTAACAATTATAACTAAAACTAAAATTGCATATAAATTATACGTACATCAAAAGTTAAAACAAAATAAGTCAGGTTTTTTGAAGTATGAGCTCGTAACAAAGTGATTTTAGTATTTCTTACTAATAAAAACACGATAACTCTTTTATAATAAGAAAAATAAAAACTAAAGAAAATTTGTTCTCATGTAAGACCTCTTATCTCATGTTATCTCACTTAAATTTTTAGATTAAATTAATCAAATTTCACACCATGCTTCTTTATCATTCATGTTGTCTATTTTCTCTTATAAGACACAATAGGATTGACCTTATATAAATTTGTTAGTGTTAATCGACTTTTTCATAACTTGCTAGATTTTCATTGGTGTGAATCTTTAACATATCCACAATTCATTCATCTACTACTTCTCGAACAAAGTCATAGCATATACGTATGTGTTTTGTCATGAAATGAAAGGCATGACTCCTTGAAATGTGCAAGACATTCTAACTCTCACAATACACAACAATCTTTAGTTGCTTGTGTCCAAAATCCCCTATTAACCTTTGAATCCAGATAGCTTCCTTGTATGATTGGGTAGTTACTATGTATTCAACTTCTATAGTAGACAAGCTACAACATATTTTAACTTGGATAACCAACTTACTACCTTTACTGCAATTGTAGACACATAGCCAATAATAGATCTTCTTTCCAAACACATGTAAGAATAAAAATTTGATTTTCCTTTCCACATCTCCATCAGTGTCATCAAACCAATCAATATTGATGATAATTGGTTTACCACGTCATAAATGGCATTTTTATCCTTCAACACTTAATTATTTTCCTAGTGACAAGCTTTACTTGTGCTTTCAATTTCTTGAACACAAGAAACATATATGAGTTCCTTGTGTGATGAGGTATGCCTATAGTCTCCTAGAGTAATCATCAGTGAATGATACAAATATATTGCTCTACCAAAGGATAATATTGATGATTCACATATATTAGAATGAATTAATTCTAATATCTATTCACTTTTGGCAATCACTCTTTCATGGAAATCTAACTTGAATTAGATTTATTTAAGATAAGGACCTTAAATTTTATTTATATTTTTATGAATTTTAGAACAACAAACTCAAAAATATTCACCACTAAATATTAATTTAATCCATAAAGATTGTATAAGTGTGAAAGGTTGCATCTAAGAATGGAGCAACAAGAACATGAGCACACGAATAAGGAGAATCTAACTCAAAGAAGATGATAGAATAAGAACTCTAAGATAAGTGTTGATGGAGTCAACACTTGATTCAAGAATTCAAGATAAGATTCAAGGAAAAAAGAATTGTATCTTTTTCTTAGAACACTAGAAAATCTCTCTCAAATTCAATTATATCAAAAGTTGTTTATTTAGACAATGAAGAGTTATTTGTACCCAAAGTGTCGCAAATGCACTTCTAAGTATAACCTAAATTCTAAGTACATTAAATGAAAATTTAAACCTATGGCCTGGTAGTATTTGGCCGAAATTTACAAAATTCATGAGAGTGGAAATTTAAATTTCAAAATTGAAATAGAAGAAAACAAGGAAATTATCTTATATTAGCCAAAACTTTGCACATGTTTTCCATGCTTGGTCATGTTTCTCTCGCTCCTTTCACTAGTACAAAAAGGTAAATTAACGACGGTTAAAATCGACATTTAAAGACGGTTCCAGAACCGTCGTTATTATAGGCGTCGTTAAAAGGTATGGACTTATAACGACGGTTCTGGGAACCGTCGTTAAAAGATATAGACTTATAACGACGGTTGTGGAAACCGTCGTTAAAGGTGGTTTGTGTTTTTTCAAAAAAAAATTTACGTGACTTTTAAAGACGGTTCCTCTAGGAACCGTCGTTGCATATGAGGACATTAAAGACGGTTCCTCTAGGAACCGTCGTTATATGTATTAATTAAAAAAGAAATAAAAAATTTTATTTTTTAAAAAATCTAAAACAACCTGCATAAAGTTTTCAATTCCAGAAAATAAAAACATTTCAAATCATAATTTAAATAAAAAATTACATACAACAAATTATAACATAATATAAAAAAGTTTGGTAATATATGAAAAAATTTGTCATTGTAATGATTTATCTATACTAGAGTGTTATACATGGTTACAAAATACTTTGACCATGTTGTTCTCACATACTCCAATGCTTCTAAGTC
>Ga0123342_1006280_pt1 | contig 16583 bp, 3 predicted proteins | sample Turbeawhitnodule_FD_89960 | JGI IMG/M metagenome (GOLD analysis project Ga0123342, IMG submission 89960) | Root nodule microbial communities of legume samples collected from Mexico - Turtle bean Mexico white nodule | ecosystem: Host-associated > Plants > Roots > Nodule | place: Mexico: Nepantla... | reverse complement strand
TAAAAATATAATCAAAATTATAAAAAATAATTATTATAAAATAAAAATAATTAATTATATTTTATATATAATAAATTATAAATATAAAAAATAGTAAAAATAAATATATTTTTTAATAATAAAGAAATAAATTTATATAATAATTATATTAATTACAAAAGAGTAAAGATAAAATAATAATATTATTTAATAGAAAAATAAGTTTTTATTAAATATGTATAATTATAAATATTTAAATAATATTTAATTAAAAATTTCTAAATATAAGGATAAATTAGTAAATTTACCTTTTTATTAATTTAAAAAAATATAATTTCAATCACATCCATCACATCACTCATAAACTTTCCTCACACTCTCCCCTCTATTTACCTTAATCCAAACACCCTAACTTTCTTTATACTTTCTCTTCAAATCATCTCAAATTCACTCCCTCATTTTCACTCTTTCATCCAAACACAGCCTTAAAGTCTTGAACAAAATTAATTTTTAATTTTAATACTCCTACCATACCATCATCATGATTCAATGAAAGTTTCTTATCATGTTTGTTATTTTATTCTTTATTTAAGTTACATGTGTTTAATTTTTAAAAAAAAGTGAGATGGTGGTTTTAATATATTGCTTGTAAGTTTTAATAATTATATATCATTTAATAAAAAATGAATTTATTTTTTTGAAAACAAAAAATTGTGATGTCTCATTTTAAGTACAATATAAAAAATTCTAACTTTGTTATATTGACAATATCTAGATATGGATTCAAGAATGTCTAAATAATTTAGGTAAAAAGTCTGAAACTGGATGTTAGGGCTAATAATATTGAAGTTCAGTGTGTGACTTATTACAGGCCCTTAACAAGCTCTCAAGAGTTGAAAAGCTACCTGCAAAGTTTGTTTACTGTTGCAGCTCAATACAATGATCCAGCAAGAAATCCTGTTAGTGTGATTTGTGGTGGCATTGATAGAGGTTCATATGGAAGTGATGTGTTGAGTAAGATATATTCAGGGCTGGTGGCTTTAAGGGGAGATGGCATATGCTTCGTTAATCCTCCTTCTACTACTGTATCTGAGACAGCTGAGGGTTGGGGTTGGCAGGTAAAGATCATTGCACTTTTTTAATTATTCATTTTTCTTTTATCATTTTATTTCTAAATAACATAGCCTAACACAAAAAAATAAAATTACCTACTTTCAATTATTAAACCTTAATCACCACCAAATATCACTATAAAATATTATCTGATTTGTTAATATAATAATTAATTCTCATATTATTTATATTATCTTGATTAAAAGTTATCAGCTACTTTTAATGTAAAATTACTAAAATCATGAAATAGATACTAATTTTTTAGTAACAAAAAATAATTAATTGTTATAATGACTAAATTAGATATTATTTTAGAGAATAAAAAAGTTTTGATTTTTAAATTAGTTTCTATTATTGTTAAATGATTTCTAAATTGGTATCTAATTAACAACAAGTTTTTGGTACCAAATTTAAAAACTAAATAATTGATAGTTAAAATCTTGGTTGCTAATTAGATACCAATTTATAAACTATTTAACAATAATAGAAACTAATTTAGAAACATTTTTTTTATTTCTAAAATGATCTCTAATTTAGTTATTGTAACAACTAATTCTTTTTTCTAAAATTGGCTTTTATTTCATGTTTTTCTTGTAGTGTAAAATATTATTCTAACTTTTAATTTTATTTTTTATATTTTAATATTTATTCATACTATTATACATTCTAATAATGTGAATTTATCTGTACATTCATTCAGACATGTAGTGAAATAGTGTTTCCCATCGGTATTGGAAGCAATTCTATTTTCCCAACACGACCTTTTAATTTAAACAACTTTATCAACTCGTGCAAGCAACGTTATGATGTCTCGCCTCGCCCTCACTGGGTCACCACTTACTATGGTGGCCATGTAAGTGCTTCTTTCTTCTCTTTTCTCTGCAACAATCACAAGGATCAACCTATTCAATCTCCAAACAATTTTAAATTCTTTAGAAAAAATTTGAAACATTTTTTCATTTTAATTATAACTTTTAGAAGAGATTGAGCAGGAATCAAATATGTTTTTTAATTGTAAGATTATATTGATATTTACATATAGGATATGGTTGTGTTTAATTGTGTGGTGGATGATGACAGAGTATAAAGTTGATCCTTAACAAGTTTGGTAGCAACATCATTTTCTATAATGGACTAAGAGACCCTTATAGTAGTGGGGGGTAAGCACTGCAAAATACATAAATGATCTGAATTGGATTATAATTACTTTGGTGTGAATTGTTTGAGAACAATATTCTAAGACAATTTTGTATGAATCTTCTATGAATAAATTCAGGGTTCTGGAGGACTTATCAGACAGTCTTGTTGCCATCCAAGCAGCTGATGGTATGCCTTAGAATTATATTCCTACTCAATTCTCTCTCTCTCTCAAACCTTCTCTATAAATAGAGCATAACTTTTTAACTTGAGATGACCCAAACACCATTTTAACCAATACAAGAAAATCATGAAATAAAAACAAATTTTTAGAGACAAAAAATAATTAGTTGTTATAGTGACTAAATTAGATACCATTTTAAAGATTAAAAAAATTTTAGTTTCTAAATTAGTTTCTATCATTGTTAAATAGTTTCTAAATTGGTGTCTAATTAGCAACCAAGGTTTTTGTTACCAAATTTAAAATCTAAATAATTTTTAGTTAAAACTTTGGTAGCTAATTAGATACCAATTTAGAAACCATTTAACAAGAATATAAACTAATTTAGAAACAAAAAAAATTTTAGTATCTAAAATGGTATATAATTTAGTCACTAAAGCAACTAATTATTTTTTGTCTCTAAAAATTGATTTCTATTTCATGATTTTCTTGTAGTGAACCCATTTAAAAAGATAAAATAAAAAAGTAAAATAAAAGTCAAATATATATTTTTAAATTTAAGTCATATTATTAAAATTAAATATTAAGTATAGTAATTTAATATATAAATAAATATAAATTATAATATTTATAGGTATTCTAAAAAATAAACTATTTTAATTTTTTAAAATATAATTATTATTTTATAAAAATAGTTCAATTTATAAGTTTATAGGTAGACTCAACCTAAATCTTTTTACATTATGGATTATAGATAAAATAAAGAGTAATCTATTTCAATTTAAATAATATTTATTTCGCTTAAACTATTTCGGTTGGGAAACATTTTAAATTAGTTGGACTATACCTATTTAAACAGTTTTCATGTTATTAACATCATTATATGTTCAATAAATCATTGGTTAAACTGATATTACGAGAGACTCTCAGTTTTTACATGAGGATGAGAAAATTAAACATTATATAATTGTTTAGATTAAAATATAAAAAGAAGTGTAAATATCTAGCCCAAATATTTTTAGAATTTAAAGGTGATACACTTATAATAAAAATAATTTAACATTATAGATACTTTTCCCCCAATCCTTTTGTTTTGGAGGAAGAAAAATGGAAAAGCTACTTCAACCTTTGACCAATGTAACCTTTTCAGGATCTCATTGCTTGGATCTTGTGCCTCAAAATCTTACTAGTGATCCAAAATGGTTGGTTGATCTAAGGAACAAGGAGGTAAGCATTATCAAAGGGTGGATCGCCCAGTATTATGTTGATCTCCAAACACTAGGGAGCACAAAATTGTCGATCAACGATGAAAACAAGTTGTTCTCTATGAAATAATAGAGTATTTTCCATCACTAATATACATTAGTGGTGATGTGTAATAATATAAATAAACCATTTCATGTTACAAATGGAATGAGAATATTTTCTAAATAAGTTTTATAATGTTGAGTTAGACTTAAATTCACTTTTTAATATGGTATCGGGGTCATTTATAGTCTATTATAATGAGAGTTTGTTGAGTCACTTACTATCGGATCGCTATCAAACTACTCATAATATATAGTGTCACGTAGGAGTTGTTAAATAATATATAGTGTCACGTAGGAGTTGTTAAATATCGATGTGGGAGATTCGACATGAGGGAATGTGTTGGATCTCCCACATCGATTAAAAATAAGGATATTTCATAAGATTGAATTAGGCTTAAATTACACTTCTTAACAAATATTGCATTTTGATAAGATTTAAGTAAGAATAATCACTTTAGAGTTTTTCCTTTATAAAACTTGACATATACATTATAAGTAAATTTTTTGAAACTTCAAGTTTATTTTGAAGACATAGAAGATTAGACAGTATTAAAAACTGAAAATTTAAACTCAATATATTTCTAGATAAATATGAATTTGTAGTACTTTGGTTTATCTTTGGTATAAATTTTAAAAATAAAATGAATTCTATTATGGAAGTTGGAACTTTTAAAATGTAATACTTTCCAAATTTCGAGTTCTAAACTTTTCACTACAAGAAAATTATTAAATAGCAACTAAATTTAGAGATAAAAAATAATTAGTCATTATATTAACTAAATTAGACATATCAATCTAACCCGTATTAAACCGCAAAAGGCAGATTAGGTTGGCTCATCTTGCATAAGGGATAGTCCACATGAAAAATTAAAATTTTATTGAAAATAAAAAAAAAATATTAATTTTCTTGTAATATGTATAGACAATAAAAATTGGAGGAGACAATTTTTGTATTTTTTATTAGGGTGTTTCTTTCTGCACCCCTTGAAATTTCTTCCTACACCTCATCAATTTCAAAATTTAATTTTCATAACATAAAAAGTCAATTTCGTAAATGAAAATTTAGAAGAGAAAAAAAAAATAGCTTTTTTTCCATAAAATCTATTTTACCTTTCGAAATCTAGAACAACTATTTTTCTTTTCAGAAATTGATTTCTAATATTGATGGGGTGCAAAAAGAAATTTGAGAGATGTATAAAGAAACACCATTTTTATTATTATGTGGACTGGCATGTCCCGTCCCGTCCTTGATCCGCATGAGTTACGAGTTATGCAGACAGGCCTAAGTGAGTCAGCGAGTATTAATTTTGACTTGCACCCTATCATTTTTACAAAATTCTAAAAATATCCTTATTCTGAATTTGAAAATCTGAAATAGTAAATAAAATTCAAAAATAAAAAATAAATTCTGGACAAAAAATCTGGAACACAAAATTAAAAAGTATTTTGGATAAAAATTTCCAGAATTCAAATGTGTTTCAGATATCAAAATCCGAAATATTTTCAGATAAAAGGTTATGGAAGTGAATTTTATTTACACCCTCCTTTTGTGTAAGGTTATTTTCGCCATTTATAAAGGGTATTTTTGTCATTTTCGATAGTGGATTGGGTGCATGTTGTAATTGATATGGTGCAAGGAGAAATTAACAATAGTGAATCTTTCTTGCGTTTCTCATAGCAAACTGCAGGCCGGCCCGTACCTGCCCTGTAATGTTACCTCTATTAGAAATCATATAATATATCAATTAAAAATTATGTTTGTTTAAAGGAATGATTTTGTATTTTTTTAATATTATATCTAAAAATAGCATCTATATGAACATGTATGATCGATATTTAATATTAAAAATTAAATTTATTAAATTTAACATTTTTAAAAATATAGAAGAATGTAGTACCTAGCTTATCCATTTTATTTATTAATACTCTATTTTTTATGTTAAATTAAAAATGTGAGAATTTACACAATTTGTCAATAAAATTCACTTAACTCAAGTTCAACAAAATCATGATAAAAGAAATCGCAAATCAAATATCTTCAAAAACCCGCACACTATTTGCAAAACAGATCAAATTCCAAATACCTCCCTCTAATTGATACACACGAGTTACTTATAGATGTTTTTTCTCTCCTAAAAACATTTAAAGATAAATTTTTCCAATCAATTTTGATATAAGATGCTTGAATTATTGCTCAAAATTATTATTATTATTATTTCTATATAAGATTCTTTTATATTTATATGATACATTAATTGTTTTCTAAAATGCTCTTAACTAATTGACGAGTCGGATTAATTAATTCTAGAAAGATAAAATAAATTTAAAATTTACTAAAATAGTATTGAAACAATAGTATAAATTATTCCACAAAACTTAACGACGTGATGTAATTTTATTAAAATTACAATTCAATAATAAGATGAAAGCATAAGAATTAGCATAAGTATAATTATTTTTTATATATTTATTGTAATGCCTCCAAATTGTTTACAAAAATCTATGTAACTATTTAACTGTTTATATAAATTTAAAATCAAGATCTTGATTTTACACCCAGTCAAACGTACCTTTAAACATAGTTATAAGGTCTGCTTGTATAATGAATATATATCCTTAACAATAAGTTAACAATAAGGTAAACTACCAAATGAAAAATCATAAATACATAAATTTTAATTTATTTAATTTAACATTAAAATTCACAATTCCTCACCTAATCCATCATCTTTATTCAATAAATATATATATATATATATATATAAATCACACATGAATCTACATATTTAGGATATTCATCAAAGAATAAATCTACTGACATCTCTTAGAAGACCCATATTAAGTGTTCTCTACCAGAGATCTAACACATTATCCATTTTAATACCTTAGGTATGCAAACATTAACTCATGGATCATTGTGGGTTTAACTATCCTTACCCAGACTTCAACATGTATTTTGATCCACTCTTTCAAACTCCAACATGTGATATGACGATACAATAAATCCTCTAGTTTCTCACTTTGGTGTCTTAGTCTATGAGACTTGGACACACATATTCAATGTCACGTATCTTAATTGGATATACATATATATAACACCTACATTTAGACAAACCTCGAAAAATCACTTAAATAAAGAATTAGATAGTATTTCCGCTTGAATGAAAATAGTTTTGTTGAGCAAGGCAATCAAACGAAGCACTCATTGAAGTGACTTAAATGATACATTCGCACGAGCACATCTATTTTTGTTGGGTGAAGGTATCAGACAAGACACTAACTAGAGCGACTCATACGACACTCTCACTTAACATCTCATATGAAACCCCCTACAATAGCTCATAAACACAAAATATAACTATCTCCCTACATTCTTCAAAACATGTTCCTATTTCAGCTCATAAGACTTTTCATTTCGAAACGGAAAATTATCATACATAAATTTCAGGACTTAATATGAATTAGAGGCTCAAATTTAAACAAATAAGGACGTGAAAAAATGGGGATTTCATACTCAACATGATCATGAGGAACGTCAAATATATGCGCAACAAATGTTAGTCAAATTCTACTTGCAACCAAATAACATTAGATGCAAATGCAATGATGTTTTCAGTTTCTACATGTAATTGGAAAACAATTTAGACACCACTGCAACAAATGTTATTCAGTTTTTACATGTAAGTGGAGAACATCAAAATGCAAATGCAATGGCAAATGCAATGGATGTTCTTCAGTTTTTAGTTGGAGAGCTTTATTCTTACATGCAATCCAAGGACTTCAAACTTAGCATGCAAGAAAATATCATTTCACTAAAACCTTCACAAAGTTAACAAACCTATTCAAATTCACTAACTACATTATCTGAAGTATCTTTCCTTACTTGAAATTTTCTTCTTCTTCAATAAGCTTTCAACTCACGCAAAAGACCACTCAACACTTTGAAACTCAAATAGAAAAGAGAAATTGACTCACTAAGATAAATCTTAAATATTTTCATGGTATAAGACACTCACAATCTAACATTAAAATAAGATTTAAAGACTAAAGTTAAAAACTTTTACTAAGAACACTTAGTTTTAGGATCTATGTATATCCAAAATAATTAGTTTCTTTCTATATACATCGTAATATATTAGTATTAATACTCTTACTTACCATATCAGTTTAACAAAGAATACATACTTTTAGTAAGAGTTGGCAAAACAGTTCTGGTGAAAATGTGCAGAAAATAATTGGTAACTTTATTATAGCACCTGTTATCCCTGTTTCCATTTGCATACACTTTAATCAAAGAAGTGGAAATGCAAAGTACTGCTATAGGAAAGCAAAATGCTTTAATCAGAAGGAAAATGGATGATTTTATCATCAACCATGGACAATATTTCCACGAAAGAATAAGCTTTTCCCTGCATTTGAATTCAACATATATATATCTATGGTGGATATCAGAAGAATGTGCATTGACACATACACTTGTTTATGTTATACTTTTAGAAACCATAGAGCGTGTCCACTATACATTTATCTTTGGAAATTAAACCTTCTGAATTTTTCTTTATGGAGAGCATATGGGTGAGTGGCCATGATAACAATTTACATGTGAATCGCATGTGTGGTGCTAAGAAAGCACATTGCTAGTTACTCTCACTGTCACCAATGCCTCAAGTGCATCAGAACTCAGACCATTACAACTGGGTGCTGTTTTCTGATTGTATCAAAATGGAAATGGTGGAGCAGAAAAGGTTCCATCTTATAACAGAAAATTCCCATTTCTTCAATCTCATTGCACTACAAATGTGTGTGTGCTCAATTTAATTATTCTCATTGTTGTTCACATTTCCCTTGGGTTAGTGTAATTCTCATTCCCCCTCCACTTTCTTCTTTGTTTTCATGGAACCACCATCTTTAGTACCAAAAATGTCTTCCATCATTGCAATAAAGATAAAAGCACCAAATATTTTTTATCCTTTTTATAATAATAAAACAGGAGAAAAAAAAGTCAGCTACCTAATCTAATCTAATCTAATCTTAATCTGGTTAGCATAATTGAGCTTTTCACCGCATAAGGCTCCACTAGTGCACAGAGTAATTCATTTGTTAAAGCATTCTGATTCATGTCATCTCGATCTATCATTGTTGGTCACAACATACTTAGTGCATGTTTAGGAAACTAAGTGCATGTTTGGGAGGGTGATGCACTGCAGCTTCCTGCAATCTAACAATTTTGATAACGTGATTTTCATAATTTTATCACAAGAAATATTGGAGATCAGGTCGATTAGAGATAATTTCATAGTATTTAAGTGAATGCAAATATCAGTGATTTTGTAAAGTTAAATTAAACTTAAAATTCATTATTAGGATGACTTTAGAATCATTTAAAGTCTATTCCACGGAGGATTTAATAGCCTTATCAGATACCCGCTATCAAAATTAAAGATAAAAATATTTTATAATATATAAATCGATGTAAACTTCATCTTATAAATTAATTTTATAAGAATGAATTAGATTTAAAAGTTGACTCTTAAAAAATACTTCGATATTTATATGTTTTGAATATAATATTTAAAATTGTATGTAATTGCTATAATTGGAAAATAATGTTTGAAAAAATCTATCCCAATAAGTTAACATATTTTGCATAGTAGTTTATTATTTATATATTCGCATAACATCCGTATTTAATTAATAATATTCACTGCAAAAAGTTTCAATTCAGTTTTAGATAAAAGTATGCATGCATTACTAATACAAATATTTTTACCTTATGAATACAAAAATTATGATACGCGATAAATCCATTGAAATTTACTATAATTATATAATAACTCATTTTTAACATGATTATTTACAATTAATAGTCTAAATTTTATTTGAATTAATTACACCATAACTCACGAGTTGTATTATTCATATTGTTTTTTCTACATTTTACTTTTATAACTTGATTTTTCTTGTATTTTACCAATAAATAAGCTTAGGAATGAGCTTAAAGGTGTTGTTGTTAGAGATCAATAAAGGGAGGAACCTAAGATTGTTTGTAGGGAAGCGAAAAAGTTGTTTGAAGAGAGATTTATGGCTACAATCGATTTTGGGATCAGATTAGGCTCTATACACTTCAAGTCCCTGTCCTCAGAGGTTAGCTTAAGCCTGATATCTGACTTCATAGAGGAAGAAGTTAAGGAAGTTGTTTGGTTGTATGAGGGGTCAAAAAGCCCTGTCCCGAACGGTTTTAATTTTAACTTCATCAAAAATAGCTAGGAGGTTCTTAAGGATGTTGTTGTTGCAGTTGTACACCATTTTCAAAAAATGGTCCAATTTTCGAATGGTTGCAATGCATCGTTTATAGCTCTAGTTCTTAAAGTGAGGGACCTACAAAGCTGGACCAATATAGGCCTATCTCTTTTGTGGGCTCTCTCTATAAAATCATTTCGAAAGTGTTATCATGTCGCATTAAGTATGTGTTGTCTGCGGTTATTGATGACAGTCAATCGACTTTCTTGAAGGATAGAGATTGTTAGATAGTGTTCTAGTGGCTAATAAGGTTCTTGAGGATCTCAGAAGGAAAAGGAGGAGAGGCTTGTGTCTGAAGGTGGACTATGAAAAGGCATATGATTCGACCAGCTAGGTCTTCTTATTTGATATGCTTCAAAGGCTTGGTTTCCATAGGAGATGGATTATGTAGATCAGAGGGGCTTGGAATCCACATCGATATCAGTTCTGCTTAATGGATACCCCACCACGGAGTTGAAACCTACAAGAGGATTGAGACAGGGTGATCCCCTAGTCCCATTCCTTTTTATTATGGTTGTTGAAGGCTTGTTTGGGTTGGTAAGACATGCGATCAAAGCTAACATGCTTAAAGGCATGAAGGTGGGTAGGAAGGAGGTTGAGTCTTGCGTCTTACAATTTGTAGATGATACTCTGGAATCCTTCTCTGATGTCCTTACTATTAAAGTTATTCTCAGATGTTATGAGCTTGCTTCTGGGCTGAAGATCAACTTTCATAAATCAAAGTTGGCAGGTATTAATGTTGAAAGAAATTCCTTTTACGTCTACGCAAAATCTCTACATTGTACTCTAATGAGGGTACCTATTAAATATCTGGGGTTAGAAGTACGTGATAATCCAAGGAAGAATTTGTTCTAGGATCCCATTCTGTATAAAATAAAAGCTAAACTAAGTGCTTGAAAGGGGAGATTTTTGTCTTTAGCGGGAAGAATTTGCTTAGTTAAGTTAGTTTTCACTTCATTACCTTTGTTCTACTTATCCTTTTTTAAAGTTCCGAAATCTGTGTGTGATAGAATCATTAGTCTCGAAAGAAAATTCTTATGGGGTTGAGGAAAGACTAAATAGGTCAATCTCTTGGATGACTTGGGAGAACCTATGCAAAACTCTGGAGGAGGGTGGAATAGGAATTAAAGATGTCAAAAAATTCAACGGTGCCCTTCTAGTTAAATGGAAATGGAGGCTTGTGAGTGAAGAAAAGGGAAAGTGGAAATATGTTCTTTAATCAAAGTATGGTTCGAGTCTAGGTTATAGTCATGCCAATCTGAAGTTCTAATCATGGTGGTGGAGAGATTTATCTAAAAGTTGTGGTGAAGGAGAGAAAGTAGGTTGGTTCCAAACAACAATAGGGTGAAAGGTGGGAAGTGGGGATAAGGTTAGATTATGGGAGGACGCTTGGGCTGGAAGTGGCCCTCTCATTACACTCTACCCTAGTTTGTTTTCCTTATCTCTGGTTTAGGGGTTGATGGTGGCAGAGGTAGGTGAGTGGAAAGGTTTTGTGTGGCTTATAACCAATGGGAATCTACACAAGAAGAAGATTTCCTAAGGCTTATAACTAGAGTTAAGTTGATAGGGAGGTTAATGACATTCAGCTCTGGGAAGGTGACGCTTAAGGGGAGTTCTCCATCAAATTTGCTTATGCATGTTTAGCAAATCATGTAAGAAGATCTCAGAACGGAATCTTCAAGTATCTATGGCAGGTTAAAGCCTTCCCCAATGTTTTGACTACAACTTAGAGGGCTCTTCTGGATAGAATCCTGACAAGAATTAGCTTAATAAGGAGAGGGGTGACGGTAACCTCTCCCTCCTGTGTGATGTTCCAAGGTGTGGATGAATGCTCACAACATCTCTTTTTAGAATGCAATGTTTCCCAGTGAGTGTGGAATTGTTGCTTCATATGGTAGGTATTTTGTTTGTCCAACATAAGGATCTAAAGTGTCACTTCGAGCACTTCTTCTTGACACATTTCACCTACAAACAGAATTTGATTTGGAAAGGTGTATGGGCGGTTGTAGTATGGAGTATTTGGGAACAAAGGAATTTTATCATCTTCAGGCAAGGGGTTGTCGATGAGGAACAAAACTTCCATATGGCACAACTTAAAGCTTGACTGTGGTTGAAATATAGGTTATACTCCTTTAATTTTTCTTTCTCAGACTGGCACTTGAACCCTGTAGTTTGTAATGGAAGAGGTGGTGCAGAGGAGAATCTTATGAGGAAATGATGTCTGACATCTCTGGTGTTCACTATGTCTATGGGTTAAAGATTGTGCAGTACGTACAGTTCTCTGCTGCTGAATGTATCCTATTCCAATGGTAAGAATGGGGCTCTATTATGGTCTGACGGGTTTGGAAGGGTGTTAATAAAATGGAGAGCTATCATTGTACTAAGAGAGGAGTGGATGGGAGCAGCTGATGCTTTGCCAGGAGTATAGGGGTATCTTGGGAACCTGTTCCTACTATTTCTACGTGGACTATATGAGGCTGGAAAAGTGGGAGATGAAGAAGTGATGTTTGATAAGCATGGACCGTGTTCTTGTTTTTGAGGGAGGCATAATCTATCCTACGAGGATGTATAATTATGCAGTATATGTGCTACTTTCATGAATTTTTGTGAATGTGTTTATGCAGAATTAAGAGTCTTTAGCTGATATGCCATAAAACCTCCCACTACTAGTACCAAAAATTCCTCTTTAGAGGTCTTGTGAATTTTAGGAAATGTGGCATATCTATTTCTGTTAATCAGTGTAGCAATGCTTCTTTTGTTCACAACAAGGTAGAAGTTTGTGCATAAGCAGCATAGTCTGAAGTAGTTGTCATGAATTTTCATGAAGGTACTTATGTATAATAATATGCATTTAACTGTTATGTCATAATACTTCCCAATGCCAAAGCCAAATTTGCGTATTGTTCTTCATATTTAGGCAATGTGACATAGCAGATCCTGTTTTTTAGTGCAGCAGGGCTCCATACGTTCATAGCAAGGTAGTCCTGTTAAGTTGTCTTTCTAATCTATTTCTCAATGTTTTGGAACTGCATTGTTGGTGCTACATTTACAAAGAGGGAGCTCATCTAGTTCAATTATGGGTGTAGCTCTCTGATGAGATAGAGTCATCCATATTTGTTTCCTTATGTAGCACAGGCCAGGTCTAGGCCTTTATATGTGACTTGGGGGCAAGTTTGACTTTTATAGTGGGGTTGTGACGGTTTGATCTTTTTTTGTAAGAATGAAATGTAGGTCTAAGAAGCCTAAGCTTATAGTTGGTAAGGTTTCTTGATGTTTGTATACGGGTTGGGACGCTCTTGAAGTGTTCCTTATTTTAATTCATTTAATTCTTTGTTGATAAATTAAATCTAATGATAAGTTGATGCGTCATAAAAAATAAATAAAACGATGATGTCTTAAAAAAAATAGATAAAACTATTTCTAACTTTTATAACATGTGTATATTTTGTTATACATTTAACAAATTAGTAAAATTTATATAAAAATAAAGAACATGAAAATAAATAATAATAAATGTTCCTACTAGGGAGATGGGACCTAGAGAATTATTGAAGTCTTCTTCTTCTTCCTTCGGTCGGTCAGGTTACTGGGTGATGAGCCGGGATTCCTCTCGTCCTCCTGCTTCTCCTTCGGCACTCGGTCTCGGGTGAACACCGGATGGTGGGGGTACCTGCGAAGGCACTCCTACGCTCAAGTCAGTAAAGCGGGTGGTCAGCTCTCAGGTAGGTGAACAGTAATAAATGACATACCTTACTCATTGGGATGCGTGCTATTTATATATTATTCTAATAGGCCTACCTTGTTGGGCCCGCTTATCGGAGTGGATACCGCTTAGGGTTGTATTACCTAATTCTTAATGATAGATTAGCTTCACTAACATTGGTTTGAGTGTTAACGGTGATAGTAGTCGGCCGTCGGCCAAGTTTTCCTGGTATGAGTCGGGCATCGGCCAGATTTCCATGGTCTCGATCATCTCATCCAGGTCTTCTAAGGTCTCGGTCAGGTAGGTCGTCGGCCTTGTCGTTCGGTCAAATCTCTCAAGTCTCGGCCAATTTTCCTTTGGTCTCGGTTAGGTTGGACAAGTCTCGGGCAGCCATGTGGGTCTCGGGCAGGGAGACCAGGGGTCGGCCTCGCCCATACCGGTACAATAAATATTAAAATATCACTTATAATATAAAAATAATATAAATGAATGTAAATTCTACTTTAATAATAAAATTTATAGAATAATACTGGATGATAAAATAAAATATTGTATTATAAACAATTTAATTTATGAAGGAAATGATAAGAAAGTGCAATGATGCATATCCCTGAGAAAGAAAATGGTGTGTTTATTTTGTTTCCACTAGCAGATGTTGCCACTCTATTTTTGTCAAAATAAAAGGAACTTTGTTCACTCTGGTTATAGGTTGAGTGAAGTAATAACCTTTTTTTAGTATTCAAAATTATGGGCAATTTAAAAACAAGGTACTTTCATTTCAGTGTTGAATTGAATAATGCCTTTTTTTCCACTGTTTCCCACAGAATTTCACCCACATAGTTATTGGATGCTATCATTATGCCAACGTTGAAGCAGTAACTCATACCATACAAAGTTAATTCACCTTTTCCTGCATAAAATCCATGGACTCATTTGTTGGGTAACATTATCTCAATATTCTAGATTTGGTAGGTTTAAACCCTCACGTCACTACCATTACTACAAAAATATTAGCAATTATTAATAAAAGCATCTAGTACACATTTTGTTACCAATTATTCTAGCTAAAATTTATAGTTATCCTAATGAAAACATTTAGTATATTCTGTTTTACTATGTATTTATAGATAAAGGAATCATTATAATATATCATATTTTTATTAGCTATAATGGGATTATTTACATATAGTCTTAATTACTTGTTATTCAAGTAGATGTCATAATTTAAATGGTTAAATAAAATTGTAAGAATCTACTTTATATATGAGTTATTGTTTTATTTTATTTTTATTTTTTAAGATAATATCACTAGAGTGGATTTGACTCACTTTTTTTCATTTATGTTTGTTTAGAGTTTATTCGACCCACTCTATGATAAGGTATGATAGTTTCTTCTGACAATTATTTCTCATTTTTCTTGAAGTAATATTTTTTAGAAGATTTAGTCATTTCATAAAATTTAAACATATGATATATATTTCTTTTCTATCAATTATAATATTATCTTAGCTAACCAAATCAGCATCAAAAAGGTGTAACATAAAAATTCGATAACATATTTATGAGATTATACAAATTAAATTTAGCTTCTACTCTTTTTTTATAAAAAAAATAATATAATATTTTTTTATCAATAAAAAATAAAATAAAATTAAAAGAGACTCTTTAAGAGTGTTTCAACTCTTATTAAAAAAAACCAACATTCTCACAAAGATTATATATAGACAATCTAAATAACCATTACAGTGAAACTAATGTTTGACACATGATGTAAAAAAGACTATAATGTTAACAACAAGCATTATTATATTTGAAAAAAATAGATAATTCTCTTAAAAATGAAGATAATGAGAGTAGTAGTATAATTAAGAACCATATATAATACCTGTACCGCATAAACTTGTATGATGATTCATTCAATTATTTTCTACCTTCTCTAAAAGTGTTTTAAGAGAATTATTGAATTTGAAGAACTAATAATCGAATGCATGAGTCAGATCTTAGCTGCATCCACATCTTTTTATGCTTACCTTAAACTACAATGCACTTTTATTTCCAAAGCTCTCAAGTTTTGCTTGCATCCCAGGTGTCTAAATACAAGGTATAGTAGCTTCACTTAGTTGTACCTTAGTTTACTATTATTCAGCAAAGTAGCACCATCTTGTGCCAATTCTTTTTCATTTTAAACTTTTTTGTTCTTCTATTGCCTTCCATGTGTTAAGTAACATACTTTTTTAAATATTTTTTTATTTTTTTAAATTCACAAAATTGGTAATATGTAAGTTCAATGCTCATAATATAATTTTTAAGCATACTTTTTAATTATTCATAATATAGAGTTGAGTCTACCAAAAAAATATCATTTTTTTCTAGTTAAAATCTTATATATTAATTTAAAAATTAATTTATAAATCTTATTAATAATAAAAATTATTTTAGATATTACTATTTTTTTAATTTATAAAATAATATCTAATTCACTTACTAATTATTTTTTATTTTTAAAATTAATTATTATTTAATAATTTCTTTTAGTGAAATAATAAAATAAAAACATAAAAATGTGTTGATATATAAAAGTGCTAGTTTTCATTTTTTTATAATTCAACTAAATTATATAAAACGTAATTATAATTTTTTTTATATAAATTGAAAATAAACTGTATGCTTCATGTAGATTGGTCATAGTTATATGTGAATACATAGTAATTTGGGATGAAATAAGAAAATCTACCTTTAACCAACATAATTTATTCATATATATATATATATATATATATATATATATATATATATATATATATATATATATATATATATATATATATATATATATATATATATATATATATATTTTTTA
>Ga0123342_1006279_pt1 | contig 16587 bp, 6 predicted proteins | sample Turbeawhitnodule_FD_89960 | JGI IMG/M metagenome (GOLD analysis project Ga0123342, IMG submission 89960) | Root nodule microbial communities of legume samples collected from Mexico - Turtle bean Mexico white nodule | ecosystem: Host-associated > Plants > Roots > Nodule | place: Mexico: Nepantla... | reverse complement strand
GAGTATACTTACATACTTGCACGATTCAGCGAGTTTGGATGGCAGATCAAAATCAGAGGGGATTGAAGGAACGCAGAATCTCCTCAATCCTCTACTCGCCTCGTGAACGACCATTTTTGGTTAAAAAAATGATGCTTTGCTGCCCCATTGGTCCAAAATAAGGCCCAAAATGTGATGCTCTGTTAGGTTAGTAAGAAATCTGAAACGAAATCCACGAACCTTCAGTTGCTCTTACTGCTGCTGCGCGTCTCTGTTTATTTTTCTAATGTGTTTTGCTCCTTGCTGCCTTGTTTTATAATGGCAGAAAGCGGTGCTGCCTTGTTTTATAATGCATCAAGCAGTGACGATTTTCTAATATGAAGGATTTATTTTTATTTGTGTTATGTATTGAATATTATTTTTCATATACTAGTAACTCTTACTAGTTGAGTTACGATTCTCGAGTTATGATTTTTTATCTCCTTTTAGATCTTCTTACTAACAACATTGATGTGACCTTACAAAGTATTGGTATGAGGGGATATAGATAGTCGATAGGCAATTTGAATTTACAAATTAGTACAACCAACTTTTTTATCATCTTAATAGTTATAAATTATATACATAAAGTATTATTATAAAGAGAAGTGCTCATTGCTCTTAAATGGTGGTGCCATGGTGAATGTTTTTGCCAATTGCCTGGTGCAATTTGTGAAGGGAGGCCCACTATGGCTGTGCCATAGGCTACAATGGCATGTTTGTATGACAGAGTTTTGTCTTCCACCATCTGCCATTAATAAGGTAACATTGAAAGTACTGTACAGAGCTCTATAGCAGCACTCTTCAAGAAAACAAAATAGCAGCATTTACTTTCAGCTTCCATTCCCATCTTCTTTTACTATGCCTAGCCTAACCACTGCCCTGCCTTACACCTTTCTCTTTCCACTGCCTGCCATCTTTCCCATTCATGAACAATTCGGTTAACAATCTTTTTCACTCAACGACGAATTTGGACACCTCAGTTGACAAACCACAGATTGGTATTCACTAATCAATACATGGTTCTCTACTGGCCTGAGCCGATTATGTTTCTTTGGGCCTTATTATTTATAACTAAATTCCTTCCTGGTCTAACATCCAATACTTCCTTTTGTTCTGTATGTCTATTCTCTTTCAATACATTATTGACTTGCAAAAAATAAACATGGTTTAAAAGGAGGGCATTTAAATTGAAACTTGTAATCTTTGTTTATGTATTTTTTTCAGATGTGAGTGACAATACTTGTGATGTGAGGCTTGTGTAAAAAGATTGGATTCTCATTCCATAAGATGAGCAGTCAAAATATTTATATCATGATATCATAATGTGGTAAAATAATTGTCACGGTAGTACACAATGCTCAAGAATTGCTCTTGGCAAATGTGGCCAACAAATTGCATCAATTGGGACTGTGTTGTAGACTATGTTCATGCTTGATATGAATTATTTCCTACTTGCTTGGCACCTAATTTTATCTTGTACATATTTTACCTTTTTCTTGTGAGCTTTGAATGAGTCTATATTATACTTGTGATATATTACTTAGAAAAAACTGTGTTTCTCGGTAAATATACTTAAATATAATTTAGAACATCTGCATGGAATTGGAAAGTCTGTTTATGATGTTTTACACATGAACAGATTGTTGATATATGTTATGTTTGGTAAATTCTTATAACTTTTCAATTTTGTAGAAACTATTTGTGGTTCCATTTCTTCTGTGATCCCCCATATATTTCTTGATGTGTACTCTATTCAACGTATTTGCAGGTATATTGAACCACTCCCTGCAGGGTCATCAACTAAGTTTGAATTTGAAAACATGCTTGTTGGTCAAGCTATTCCATCAAATTTTGTCCCCGCAATTGAGAAGGGTTTCAAAGAAGCTGCCAATTCGTGAGTACAATACTAATGTTTGCGTAATCATGTATTCTAAGGTCTAACTTCAAAGATCATTTGTGATTTGTCATGTGTGTTGTCCTCTATCAAATAACAATCTACATTTTTGTTTGGTTTAACACAATTTGGTCCTTCTTGTATGATTAAACATATATTTGTTATGGCAACTCAATTTCTCTCTTCCATACAGTGGTGCCTTAATTGGACATCCAGTTGAAAATCTCCGAGTTGTCTTGACAGATGGTGCTGCTCATGCTGTTGATTCCAGTGAACTTGCGTTTAAATTGGCTTCTATCTATGCTTTTAGACAGGTCCTTCCATTTCTGTTATCCATATTTCTTTATAAATAACAATTCACACATTCTCCCTGTAATCATCTGTTGATTTCTTCCCATGCGATGGTATGAATCTTTGATAATTCATAGTGTCATATTTTGTAACAGTGTTATGCAACTTCCAGACCAGTAATATTAGAACCTGTTATGCTTGTTGAGCTGAAAGTACCAACAGAATTTCAGGGAGCTGTTGCTGGTGACATCAACAAGTGAGGGTTATACTTTTTTTAATGGATAGTGTGGTAAATTTTCAGAATTCTGACATACTTTTGTAACTCATGTAAAGGAGAAAAGGTGTAATTGTTGGAAATGACCAGGAAGGAGATGATTCTGTCATTACTGCTCACGTAAGTACCTCACATGTCTCTTTAAAAGTATTTTTGCTTTTAACTACTTTGTAGTTAGGTATTGTTGACCAATGGAGAAACATCAGTAGCCTTATCCCACTAGATGAGTACATGGATCACATTTTCAGGAATATTATTCACCATGAAATTTCTTTTAATAATTTCATCTAGTGTCCTTGATTGCATTTATCCCTTTTCACATGGTGCGAACTACTATCCTTATTTGTCCCTTTAGTCTCCTTTGCACATCTTTAATAACTTTTTTGTCATCTTTTTCTTGGATAAGTCTCACACCAACATCTATCATAAGATACAATAATTTTGTTTCTTGTCCATCTTAATTTATTGGTTTTTGCTACTTTCACTCGTGTGCATTGGAAATATTCTTCTTGAACTTAATTTATTTTCTTAGAGTTGTTCTTTTGAATGGGGATTTGTCCTGCTCTTTCTAATCACAATTTGAAGGAAAACCAATGAATACAATACGTTCAAAATCCTGATAATTTTCTTTGATAGTTTATTATCATTAAAACTTGATCTTAGAAAGGGCTTGACTTCAACAATATTTTCTTAGATACCAAAATCTCATTCAATATCTTAGTAAGCTAAATAATTTTCTGTTTTCCTACACATTTTTAAATGTCAATAGGAATATCACTGGGATTAGTGTTGTTAAAATTGTGAGTATACTCGCATACCCCATGATTTAGCGAGTTTGGAGGACAAGTCGAGTTAACTTTGAAGGAAGATTGGAATAGGAAGGGAACAAAGCAAATTGTCGCGCGGCTCGTTGGATCAGAGGATGGCCATAACTTATTGGTGGATCGGAAGTGAACAACCATTATTGGTAAAAGAAAAATGGTGCTTCGCGGCACGCTGGCGTAAAACATTCCAAAACGTGATGCTGTGTTAGGTTAGTAAGAAATCCCAAAACAAAACCCACAAACCTTCACTCGCTCTCGCCACCACTTGCCCCTGCTACTGTCGCTGTCGTGCTCACCACTGTCACTAGCGTTGCACTTCGCAATCGGGTTCGCAGTTGCACTCGTGTTTGCTACTTCTCAAAGCTGTCCTATCCGCATCTGCCTTTGTTTGCTATCACTTGCTCTATCTGCTCTTCGTCAATGCTTGTGCTTGTCGCTGTTGTTGCCGCTCGCTTCGCTCTCGATCATTGTTCTCCTTGTTTATCTTTTATGTGTTTTTCTCTTCTCTTCTATTGTTGGGTGGGTGCCTTGTTTTATAATGGCAACAAGCCTTGGATAGTTTAATTGTATTAAACATCTATGAATTTATTAGTTGTTTTATGCATCAACATTTTATGAATTATGAACCATTATGAACCTGTAATCTTATGAGTTGAGTCTTTTATCTCCTTTCTGATCCTCGAGTTTAACAACATTGATTGAGACTGATAGTCTTACCATTATCCATCCTCCTCAAGGCTTAATTCAGTTCTCTATCTTGAATTCTTTTATGGTAACCTAAACTTTGTTTGTCTTTTGGATTTCTTACTCTTCAGTAATACAAGCTGATTCTTGCTCATCATGAAAAAACTTATAGAAGTAGGTTTCCCATCTCTTTTTGTTATCGTGCTATATAGCCAATTTTTTCTTCATCCACAATACGTTTTACTTCGCATCTCTTGATTTCCTACCCTATTTTTGACAATAAATTTTGTTCCAGGATCTTGGTAAGACATCTTGAAAGCTTTAGATTGTGCTTCTCATATCTTTTTTTTGTTTCATTTACTTTAGAAAAATACAAAAGAATGAGGAATGAATGAGAGTGATTTTCCCTCTCTTAGGTTCTCATATTATAATAACTTTTTGGGGATAACGGGTACAATGTATGAGAGAAGAGAAAAGGGTAGGAAAATACATATCTAGGAACTAGGTACAATACAACACATCACAGATCAGCTTTCAATAATTTCTACTTAAGACAACTTTTCTAACACTCCCCTTCAAGCTGGAACATACAAAGTGTATGTGCCAAGCTTGGAACAAATAAACTCAACCCGAGCTCCTCTTAAAGGTTTTGTGAATATATATGCAAGTTGATTATTTGATTTGACAAACTGAATGCAGATTGCTTTGGACAACAACTTTTCTCTAATAAAATGACAATCAATTTTTGTGTTTATTCCTCTAATTAAATAATGGAATGGAAACAATGTGGAGAGCAACTTGGTTATCACAATACATCTCCATTTGTTGAATCTCACAAATTTAATTTTTAGAGGAATTGACTTACCCATATAAACTCATAAGTGAAGAATACCATTGTCCTATAGGTTCAATAGGCAATAACATTTTGTTTCTTGCTTTTCCAAGAGATAATATTTCTCTAAAGAAAACACGATATCTTGTAGTAAAGCGTCTCTCCATAGGAGAACCAACCCAATTGCCATCACAATCTCTAGAGATTTGTGTCTTTCATCTTCTTAAAGTAGTTCTTGTGTGGAGCCTTTTTGAGATCCCTTAGAATGCGAATGACAACATTCCAATGATCAACACAAGGATTCTGCTTGAATTGACTCAACACCAATTTGCAAAGACATATCTAGTCTTGTAATGGTAAGTAGAGGTGGCGATGCGGGTGGGCCCGCCTCGTGCAAGGAGTGTGGGTTCATTTCATTGACCCGCCCTACATAAGAGGTAACCCACGGGCATGTGGGCCAGCTCGCAAAATTGTTTTATTTTTCAAAACTTAAAATGTTTCATTAATTATAAAAAACTTATTCCTACTACTGAAAAATTAGATTTTTATCCCCGTTTCAATTCATTCAATTAAGATAAAAATACAAATTTAAGTATGAGGGTTATTAGAAGGTTTGATTTAAAATAATTAAAATTTTACTTTGCATTTATTTTTCCTATATATGTATGTAAATGTATAAGAATATCTTATCAAAGTTTTGTTATAAAATATTTTAATGAAAATGACTAATTTTTTAACTATTCTATTGAAATCTCTATATTATTTTTTTTATTAACAAATTTTAAATATAAGACTTTACTTAAAACTAAATTCACTGCCACTCTTCATACTAAATCCATGGCTCAACTAAAGGCCTGGTCCTGGGTAACCTCTAAAGTCCCTTGTGCTTGTTTTTCCTTTTTTGACTGGTGTCTGATTTCCCTAGTTTGTATGTATTCGATTAAACATAAGTGATTTATATAGGTTGGTCAATCTGTATTTGTTCTAGTAGGAAGTTAGTGACAAACTTCTGGGAAGAGGGGTTGTTCGTTTCTGTGCGATTTTGTACATGGGTTGGATCACCCTTAAAGTGGTTCTTATTTATTTATTTTTTATTGTTGATAAAAAAAAACTAACTCATTTAAATGATTAAAGTATTTTTTTATAGTAGATTAAATTCAATGTGTTTAAATAAAATAAAATAAATGTTACACCGCAATAATGGGCGAATGAAGTGTGATTTTTTTTACAAAAAAAATTAAATAATTTTTTTATTTATGTGGGTCAACGTGCCAACGTGCGCCGTCCCGCTGTTGGCCTGTGTGGGTTGCAGGTTATGCAGGGCGGGTCAGCGGGCTAGATTAGTAGGCCTACTTCGCGATTTTTGGTAGCAGGCTGTGGGCCGGCCCATATGGCCTGCTCCGCATTGCCATCCGTAATGGTAAGACAAATAAGTTTACCAACCAGTCTTCTATAATGCTTCTCCCTGTTCTATCATTAATTTCTGATTTGGATCCATAGGACAATCCACCGAGTTAATATCAATCATACTGATCTCTTAAAGGATGTAAAGAGCATACTTCCTTTGAGAGATTACAACTCTTTCCTTTGATTGGGCTACTTCTATGCCAAAAAAATATTTGAGACTTCCAAGATCCTTGGTCAAAAAACGATTGCATGTGTATTCTTTTAATTGAGATATTTTAGTAGCATCATTCCCGGTAGTGACTATATTGTAAATATACACTATTAAGTGCACACATTTTCCATGGGAGGTGTGACAAACATAATGATTTACCTCATTGCATTCCAACCCAAATTCTTGAACATTGTGGCTAAACTTTTCAAACAAAGCATGTGCAAATTATTTTAGATCATAGAAAGAGTGGTGCAACTTACAAAACCAACCAAACCATACTCCCCTTAAGAGACAAACCCAAGAGGAAAAGAAACTAACTTTGATGCCATAGAAGACCCAATGACAACCACTTATCTAAGAGGAACTAGCTCCAATGTTTTGTTATGTTCAAGAGGCTGCATTTAAGTGATCATGGCTTGTCGCCATCCAAGAAGATCAAGTGCTTATGTCACAATTGTTAAAAATAGTAATAGATTTTCCATGGGAGGTGTGACAACAAAGAACATAATGATTTGCCTTGGTGTGTTCCAACCCAAATTCTTGAATAATGTGGCTAAACTTGCCTAACCAAGCATGTGAAGATTGTTTGAGATCATAGGAAGAGTGGTGCAACTTACAAACCCAACCAAACCATACTCCCCTGAAGCAACAAACCCAAGAGGAAGAGAAACTAACTTTAATGCCATAGAAGACCCAATGACAACCACTTGTCTAAGAGGAACTAGCTCCAATGTTTTATTATGTTCAAGAGCCTGCATTTAAGTGATCATGGCTTGTCGCCATCCAAGAAGATCAAGTGCTTATGTCACAACTGTTAGAAATAGTAATAGATTTTCCATGGGAGGTGTGACAACAAAGAACATAATGATTTGCCTTGGTGTGTTCCAACCCAAATTCTTGAATAATGTGGCTAAACTTGCCGAACCAAGCATGTGAAGATTGTTTGAGATCATTGGAAGAGTGGTGCAACTTACAAACCATACTCCCCTTAAGCAACAAACCCCTTAAGAAACTAACTTTAATGCCATAGAAGACCCAATGACAACCACTTGTCTAAGAGGAACTAGCTCCAACGTTTTGTTATGTTCAAGAGCCTACATTTCAGTGATCATGGCTCGTCGCCATCCAAGAATATCATGTGCTTGTGTCACAATTGTTAGAAACAGTAATAGAAGAGATAGAAGAAATGGAGACAGAATAGGAAGGAAACAACCCGTGGTAGCTAGGACATTATAAATAGGATGAGGATTCCGGGTAGAGCAAGTACCTTTGCAAATGACAATGAGCAAACTTCAGTCATGATGAGCAGGAGCAATGGTATTAAGTGATGATCAAGAAGGACCTGTTACTCACCGTGGACTAGGCATTTGGTTCCTGTGTTGATAGGTAGTAAGTGGTGGTGACAATGGTTTAGGAGGATTATGAACGGTATTTTGGTTGTTAGCCGTAGAAGAAATGAAAAAATCATATTTTGGTTGTTAGCCGTAGGATATGTTAGAAATAATTAGTATCCTATTTAGAACGAGGAAAGATGGGAGTGTTAAAAACGACATTGGTAGACATATAGTAGGGGTGGAAATGCAGGTGACCCGCCTTGTGTTTGGCTTGCAAAATGCGGGTCAGGTTGGCCCACCCTGCGTAAGGAGTTAGGTTTATTTCTCTGGCTCGTCCCGCATAAGAGGTAGGTCGCGGGCTAGTCTGTGTAAGATTTTTTTTTTTAAATTTAAATTTCATTAATTATAAAAAAAATCTATTTCTACTACTAACAAATTAGAATTTCATCATTGTTTCAATTCATTCAATTAAGGTCAAAATATATGAGGGTTGTTAGAAGGCTTGATTAAAAATAATTTAATTTTTTTTTTCATCTATTTTCTTGCTATATGTATCTAAATGTATTAGAGTATCTTATCAAAGTTTTGTCACAAAATATTTTAGTGAAGATGACTAATTTTTAACTAGTATCTTATTGAAATCTTTTTTTTTTAATTTTTTAAATATAAGACTTTCCTTAAAATTAGAATCATTGTCACTCTTAATATTAACTTCTTTAGATGATTAAAATAAAACATTTATTTTTTTATTACATTAAATTTAATTTGTTTAAAATAAAATAAAATAAAGGTTACACAACAATAATGAGTGAGATATGATTTTTTTTTGCAGAAAAATAAAATAATTATTCTTTATTTAGGTGGGTGAACGAGTCAACCGCTCGTCCCATAGTTGGCCTGTGCAAGCTGCAGGTTAAATGGGTTGGGCCTAAGCGGGTTTGTGGGCTAGATTAGTGAGGCTGACCAATGCTTTTTGGTACTGGGCTACGATCTAGCCCACATGGTCCGTCCCGCATTGCCCTCACTAACATATAGTTGGTACATCGATATCCTTTTTTAAGTCAAGAATAACCTAAGAGGACACGCTCGATGGCTCTAGTTGAGAGTTTATCTAAACTCCTGAAGACATATCATGGACAAAAGATACATAATTGAAAATAGATGGAGAAATATGAGAGAGAGGTTCCTTTGCAAATAGAATGGAGTAGGGATCTTTATTGCCAAAAGGAATTTTGTTAATGAGAAAATAGATTGTTAGGATGGAATCACCCGAATAATGAACATGCATATTTGCATCAAACAATAAGGTGCGAATAGTTTCAACTGTGTCTATTTTTTCCTTTTTGCTATACAATTTTGCTAAGCTAGATTGATGCAAAATCTCGTGCTTAAAGAGTTGAGATAAATTAGAGGAAAAGTATTCTTTTGCATTATCGCTTAGTAAGATTTTGATTATTTTTCCAATTTGGTTTATGATTTCACTAAGGAAAAACATAAAAATAGACAAAAGTTCAGAATGATCTTTCATTAGATAAATCCAAGTACATCAAGAAAACTGATCAATGAATGTAACAAAATATCTAAAATCAAAAGATGGCACACAACTTGACCCCCAAATGTCATAATGGATGATAGAAAAAGCAGAGTTACATCTAGAATTAGAATGTTTAGGAAAAAAAGACTTGGCATGTTTTTCTAATTGACATGTTTTCCTAAGATTATTGTAAAGTTCAACGATTTACCTATTTGACTCAAAGAAATGAGACTATAGGGACTAGCTGGAATAGAAAGAATAAAAGTTAAGTTTAAAGGTTGACCAATTCCTTCGAAAGCTATTTCAGATTCGTTGGCTAGGATTATGAAATGATGTGCTTTAGGAAAGGAGAGAGAAGAGAATAGATAGATATTGCCGGAAATAAGATTAAATGCACCTAACTCAATTATCCATGGATTTTGACTCATACATTGTTAAATGTGAGTTGTTGACAAACTGGAAGTTGTAGATGATTGTGCTAAGTTGTTGGATTTCAACCTCATATTCCTGATATTGTTCATTAGAGAACTTTGGCTCAAAACCTTTAGATATGGACTTTGATATTAAATGATAAGCTACCAAAAACTCTGGGAACCCACCCTCAAAACATACCTTCTAAGGAGAGATATCCAAACAGTTGAATAGTTCAACGGATATCCCTTACTACCAGATGGACATGTGCCCCCATGACACCCAAGTCTCTTCCACCACACACTTTCATTCTACAACTTAGAATCCTTATCTTGGTCTAAAACATTTTGATTCACCCAAAACTTCATTAACAACTTTCTTATCATTGTGATTCCTTGCAAATGATGTTTAGCACTTTTGATTAATTACCTTAGAATAATTTCTTAAATTCAAATGTTTATCCCAATGTTTCTAAAATTGAATAATGCGGTGTCTAATTCCTTGGCTTTTCTCCAACACATTTAGTTCTTCAAGACACATAATCCTCTCAATCATGGACTTTTTAAGTATCTGTTGGAGCAGGGTAATGAATATTTTAATATTGGATGGAAAGGAAGCATAAACTTATATTTCTCAAGCGAGAAGTTTTTTTTTATGATGGCCATTCACCTTGTGCTAACACTTATATCGTTTGGAATGTTTACATACATATGCATTGTTAGTGTACATGGCCATGAATGTTAACATGTTTTGGTGGCATCAAGAATCACGTAAGACCCTGGAGCACGCTTCAGTAAAATACGACTTTGGTTCTTGATATGATTCTAGATGATCCCCTCTGAAATCTAAATATGCCAACTAGCCGTGATAGTTTCTAACATGAAGCCTCGATACTATTAATTAGTTGCTTTATCTTTAAACTACAGTTGAGAGCATTCTCTAATGTATAGATTCAATTATGAGGTTAACGGGGCCATTCGGAAAAAATTGTTATTTCCGAAGATTGTACGTCTCCTTTACAATGATTATTTACTGGTTTTATTTGATATATTATGTTTGTTTGAAATATATATGTAGTGTGTGAACCTATAGTCATAACTTTCATTTGTCATGGCTAAATAGGTTGTTATTAATTATTTCAGGTCCCTCTTAACAATATGTTTGGGTACTCGACAGCTCTTCGCTCAATGACACAGGTGAATAAGACGTGACTCGAGAATATTTCATGTTTTAATGTTAATTTATATTTGATTTTTAATTTCCCGTTGTTTCTTTAATAACTGCAGGGTAAAGGTGAATTCACAATGGAGTACAAGGAACATTCATCAGTTTCTAATGATGTACAGACGCAATTGATAAACGCGTACAAGGGCAACAAGGCAGCTGAATAATCAGCTTTTGTCGATGTGCACGGTCAAAATATTTATGACAATCATTTATCCAAAAAGCTGGACAATAATATATAGATAAGGTTTGTTTCATTTTATTTGGCTTAACCAATTTTGGAAAGGAAATAAAAGTTGCTGTAATTGTGATCCGGTAGTTAAATGGTACTGTACTTGTAGATGAGGATGAAGATGCTCGTATTTGAGCTATTAGATATGTAATTTTATGTTCATTCCATTCCCGAATTTTGTACTAGTTACCAATTTGGTTTTAGGGAAGGAGTTGGAGAGGGAACGAAACAGTGGGGTGGTCCCAGAAAAAAGAAACCCTTTTACCAGTGATATTTTTGGGAGCCTGGCCTTTAATTTTATTTTTAATGTTTTAGTAAGAAGTTCAAATGTTTGGTTAGATTAATTTTATTATTAGTATTATTATAAATTGTTTTGATACAATTTATTTATTCTTTTCACTCGTAAGCAATCAGGCCAATTTTTTATTTCTTTCCCTTCAATGTAAATCTTTCTTTGTCTTCCTGTTACATCGCATCGTGTTGGCTTGTAAATTTAGAAGTGTAGATCAAGTTTGCCAAGCCCCATGTTACGTATTAAAGGAATGAAGCCAGGTAGATTGATTTTTTCCCTTGTAGAAAATAAATAGTAGGAAATGAACACGTGGATGTAGAATTTTAGGTTGTATGTTATATGTAAGATTTCAGGATCAATGCTACTTTATTTTAGAACCTTATTCCATAACAATAAATGTTATCATGAGATGTAATAGAAAACCTCTCAGAGTCAACTGTACTCTATTTCAGAATTCAGAATACTCATTCTGAAATGATAAAGGTGATTACTAGGTATTACGAAAGATCAATTTCCCAACGAATTCAATGATCTTGTCGAGAAGACTGTGTTGGTGGTTTGAGGTAAAATATGAGGTGTGTTGTATTGTTTTGGGTTGGGTATGGTAGTGTGTGTTTCTAGAAATGGTTCTAAGAATAAAAGTTCTGGAATTGGTATTCCAGAATGGAAATATAAATTCCGGCATTGAAAATCTGTAAGGGAAGAAAGCACTCCAGAATGGAAAGTTATTCTTTAGGATGAGGTTTTCGGAAGCGAAAAAATCCATTCTGGAATGGATATTTCGAAATGCAAAGTTGTTTTTTCAGAATAAGCATTTTGGAAGAGAAAATATCTCTTAGGGATCATTTTGGTAATTTGGATGCAGGAATAAGAATGATGGGGTGTATGAAGAAACACTCCAAGACTCAACTCGCCAGCCCTGACAATAGTAAAAAACCAAAAACATATTTCGACATAATCCAAGAACATGTGAATCATTACAGAATCCTCATACTGTAAGGTTGCTGAATTTGTTCTCATTTATTTTTGAAACACCCTGTACTGACATTTAACAACAATAATGAGGATTTCGATGAAGTGTAGAATTATTTCTAGTAAGGTCTTTCTGGAACTGATAAAATTTTTGTAGGATGCAGTAGTTTAAGGTTAGAAAATTATATATGAAAAACTTCCATTTTTCACCTTTTGCGGGTGCTGGCTGAGATTCCTACGCTGTAGGAAGAAAAGGTTGATTCTCACTCCTCACTCTCTTGTTCTTATGGACCTCACTTTTTCTTTTTTAATTCTTCCTTTTCTCCATTTTTTTTTCTCTGCTCTATATTTATTGCTAGTTGTTAATTTAGATTGGTGATTGTGTCTGGATTTTTGTGTTTAACTCTTGCATACGTTTTCTTTAACTCTTTAACTATTGAAGAACAATAGTTAAAATTAATAATTATGAAGTTGACAAAATTTAAAAAAATTAGCATGCTACAAAAAGCAGTAAGAATTTTTGCAAAATAAACATCAATCATATATTACTGTGTTTTTTTGCAAAATAAACATCAATCATATATGTGTAAAGAAACTAAACTTAATAAAAATAAAATAAACAAATTATAAATTTTAAGCATAAACATAAATTGTTAAAGTCTCAACAATGTGAGACAAAAATGATGAAGACCTAGAAGTTGTTTATTGATTTAATCGTAAATATGGATCTAAATTGGGTTTTTGTTTATTTTTGTAAGCCCAATCAAGAGGACAACTCTAGGATGAAGGAATGTACAAACATATCGAAGAAGTTTTCAAAGTCATCAAAACATAAACTAGAGCCTTGGTCAAAAGAACATAAGAAGACTAAGTTTCTGATGACTAGTCAACATTATTTTTGGACTAAACTAAATAAATTGTATAAAGTTGTTTAGGATTTTATGAACCATGTATTGGGCCTAGTAGCATAGGATCAAATATTTGGCCAAGTAGTTTAGGTTTTTAGGCTTGTATTTGGTCAATAGTAAAATATGACTAGTTAGGGTTAAAAGTGACTAGTTAGGGTAACAATTGAGTTTCTTTGGAGAGTTTTATTTTGAATTTTAAACTTTTGGATCCAAAATGTTCAGCTCTCTCTCCTATAAATTGAGGTGCTTGGCTTTCATTTTGTAAGATTAATCAATAAGTGAATTGCTGCCAAGTTTGTGTCAATTACACTCTTGTCTAATAAAAACGAACTTAGAAATCAATTGCACTTCAGTAAAAAATCTCAATATCGTATTCGTTTAAAAGAAAAACAAAAATTGCTACCCTCCCTAGGATAGACGTTTGATCTTCAATTTTCCACTATATCAAGTGATTAGGTCTCACCTATCACTCTCCATACCTATCCTTCACCTTCAAGGAATCACAAGCTTTAAGTGAGCTCCTTCTCCGCTACAATCCCTGAAGCTTATGCCAATCCACCAAAGAAATACCAATCTCGGATTGAAGGCATTCTTCCATCATTCTCTCTGAATTAGTTTAACCTATAGAAATTGTTCATCTTTAATTTTCTTTCATTATTTTACACTTTTTAAATTTGAGATGACCATGAAAGTTAATAAATTTCAAATTCCAACTGCATGTATAAGTCGTAAATGAAGGATGCAAATCCTGTAAGATAATATTGTAATTTAGATCACATAGATTTAAAAAAGTCTTAAATAAAAAGGGCAAAGGAGAAATCACCATTGAAAGTTTAAAGGAGTTAGGTACTTCAAAATGATGTTATGGATCATCAAAAATAGGTGTCTTTAAACGAACTATGTATGTTGTGACTATAGATGGCACATACTACCTTTCAAATGGAGTCTGTGGTTTAAAAAGGTTCATATTATAACTAACTGACTGTATTTTTTAAGAACCATTTGTGATTAAACTCTTCTCTAAATTTGACAGCAAATACACGGTCCACATTACCAAATTCCTTGCAGATTATATATGAGTACAAAATTATCTAAACTTGTTAGGAATGAAAAAAATAATGATTGATAAAAGCAAAAGTAACATACATGATGATAAAAGCAAAAGTAACATACATGATGTTGGAAACTCATGCACCTAAAGAAGTCCTTATTGTTGAGTTTGATAATTGTTTGTGTGCTTAACATTTTTCCTTAATCAAATAGTACATAAAGAATAAAATTTTAGAGAATGCTGAGAAATGAGGAATAAAGGCAATCAGGAAGGAGATCTTAACTGATTTTAGAAGGGTAATGGTTCTTTAATTCTTAATGTGGTGTAATAAATGTCATGTTTTTATTCCAATGATAATAGAGGTAGCATTAAATTAACTACAAGTTTCAAGACTGCATGGTTTTAAGAGGAGATAGTTGAAGAGTCCTTACTTTGAACAGGGAATGTCTTGGAACTTGTGTGTGATTAAAGGAAGAAATAAATAAAATGTATTAAATAAATAAAACAGTGTATTATAACATATACCTTTTTATTTGTTTTTGGTACCAAAATTATCATTCTCTAATATGTTAGTTTGATTAAGTTTATTACCAATTATATTTAGTTTGATTAAGTATATTACCAACTACAAAAATATCAGATATTGTGTCTTCCATCGTATAAACATGATAGAGTATTGAAAAATTAAAATTTAAGAATAATATTTTGATGTAATTGTTTTGTATTGAATTTTAACCACATGGAAAGGAGTGAACACATTCTTAATAAAACAACAAGCCATATAAAACTTATGTACGAATTAAATTTGAAAAAATATGTTTAAGCACTTCATATTTTAAAATAAATTTTTTTGAAATAAGGCAACAAAGTGTCAATTAGAGCAAAGTACTATAATCAAAATTTAATAACTTTGCATAACTATATGTAATAAGTATTGTATACAACAATTGTACAATAAGTGGCATGGAAAAACATAAATTATTTGCACAATAACAATTTCTGTTAGAATTGTAGGTTTTAAACAAGAGGTGAATTGTTTATGAAAGATTTTCGCAAGTATAGAAGGTAAAGTGAAAGACTATGAGGAATGAATCAATTAGAAAATTGTTCAGTCAATTAAAAAACTATTTTTAGTTTGATTACAGAGAATTAACTTGTTGTTTTTGCGAAACAACCAATTGTTTATACCAGCAATTTATAAAACCAAATCTAAAGTAGTTTAAAGAGTGTAAGGAAAGAGGGTTCACTCTTGATTGAGTTGATTTTAGGATTGCACATTTTATTGGTCCTCTTGGACCTCAAGTTGGACGCTGTCCAATCCTACCTTATGGGATTCGAGACAGCTATTGAACAAGCATCAGAACTCCATCCTGAAATTGACTATTCTGAACTCAGTCCGGGTAAAACTGTGGTTGATGGTCAATTAAGGGACGAATAGCTTGAACTTTTACCTGTCTGTAAAATATTATATTTCCTTATTATTTGAACAATTTATCACTTTTATATTTATGGCCTCTGAATCATTTAATAACTATTTTAAAACCTTTGTGAATGCATGCCATACCATGATACTTAACATGGTAACTTCGACTAGCTTAAATTACTTATATATAACAAACCTTGACTAGCTTAAGTATAACAACTATTGTTAATATACATGCAAATAATTTAACCCTTAAGCTAGCTCATCTCTATATCTTGAGTAAAAAAGATAACAAGAATTCGACTAGGAAAACCTAAGCATGACAAACAGTGGAATTCTCACTTAACAAAGAACTAGCCTTTTAATGAACTATACACCAAAAGCCACGACAAGCTATTCTCAATCTCGACGTGCATAGGTGTATTTCACCAACTTAGCCAAGGGCCACATATCTTGATGTCGTTAAGCTTTGCTTCACAAAGCGCCTACCTGGATAGTAGCACCTTTCTGAGCTTCATCATCTTACCCTGCGCCAAGAATGGTTCATTTTGTTGAACCAAGTGTTGTTCAAGCTTTGAAGAATCCAAACCCTTTGAAGGATGTTGAAGCCTTGGCTGAGCTTGTTGTTGCTGTGCTGTTTTAGTTTAGTTATGGGGTAGTTTGAGTGTTGTAATCCACCTCTTGATCGAATCTAAAGCATAGGCATTCTCAATCTTTGTGAAAGAAAAATGTTTTTCAAACTAAGTTAAAACAACCGATTGTTTTGTC